>Ga0134094_1000805_pt1 | contig 35097 bp, 27 predicted proteins | sample 5_1taG_FD_94458 | JGI IMG/M metagenome (GOLD analysis project Ga0134094, IMG submission 94458) | Switchgrass degrading microbial communities from high solid loading bioreactors in New Hampshire, USA - 5_19_20_110_A1 metaG | ecosystem: Engineered > Bioreactor > Semi-continuous > Anaerobic >... | reverse complement strand
GTCCCGCCAGGGTCGAGCACAATCGGCTGCGCGCTCGTCTCGTTGTGGACCCGCTGCGCCCAGTTGACCACGTCCTGCGCGATGCCGTCGAACGTGTTGTAGTGCATCGGGATCACGGCTTTCGGCTTAAGCAGCTCGATCGCCTGGAGCGAGGCGTCGACGCCCATCGTGTAGTAGTCCCCGATCGGCAGGATGGCGAGGTCAATCCCGCGCTGGCCGATCAACTGCATGTCGCTGAAAACAGTCGTATCCCCCGCGTGGTAGATCGTGCGGCCTTCATTGGTGATGATCAGAATCCCGTTCGGCTGGCCGCCGTACGACCCATCTGGTAGCTCAGAGCTATGGAACGCGACGGTCAGCTCGACGCGCCCGAACGGCAGCTTCACGCCGCCGCCGGTGTTGAGCGTGTGGACGCGCTCGATCCCGTGCTTGTTGCGACACCAGAGCGCGATCTCGTTGTTGGCGACGATCGTGGCCCCGGTGCGGCGCGCGATGTCAATCGTGTCGCCCACGTGATCGCCGTGCCCGTGTGAGAGCAGAATGAAGTTCGCCTGCACCTCGGCTGCCGAAACCGGCGCAAGGGGGTTGCCAGTCAGGAACGGGTCGATCAAAACGTGGTGTTCGCCAATGCCTAAATGAAACGCAGAATGACCAAACCAGGTAACCGAAATGCCCATCGTTGCCCGCCTCCTTGCGTTAAGTATGCAACAGACTATTTTCATCCAGTATACGGAGAGCTTTCGCCCCTGCCAACTAAATACGCTCCACGCTTGACACAGAACATGGGTTCGCACTATAATTCTTTTAACATTCGAACTGTTGTGCGACTTTGTGCGGGCGCGCCCGTTGCGCACGGCAGGCGACATTCAGGAGCGAGCACCATGGAACCAAAACTGTCCGCGCGCCAAAAGCGCATTTTGAAGTTTATCGAGACATTCATTGAAGCGAATGGCTATCCGCCCACCATCCGCGAGATTGGTGAGGCAGTCGGTATCGCCTCTACTTCGGTCGTGAACTACAACCTCAATAAGCTGGTGGAATACGGCCTGCTGGCGCGGTCGCCAGAGGTATCGCGCGGGCTGCGGCTGGTTTCCAACGCGAAGGAAGTGCCGGTCAAGGTGGTGGACACGGTCAACACGGTCCAGATCCCGCTGGTCGGTAAGATCGCGGCGAGCGCGCCGGTTCCGCTGCCGGGTGAGGACTTTGGCTACTACTACGACGATGACGACATCATCGACGTGCCCCAGGCGATGATCGGCAAGCACCGGAGCACCGAGCTTTTCGCGCTGCGCGTGACTGGCGACTCGATGATCGACGCGATGGTCGCCGACGGCGACGTGATCGTGCTGGAGCGCCAGAACGTCGCGCGGAACGGCGACATGGTGGCCGTTTACCTGACCGAACGGGGCGAAACCACGCTCAAGAAATACTATCTGGAAGGCAACCGGGTACGTCTTCAGCCCGCGAACCCCACGATGGACCCGATCTACGTCGACGCCGATCAGGTCAACGTGCAGGGGCGCGTGCTGGCGGTGCTGCGGACGCTCCAATAGCGCCTCGCACCCCAAACTCCATCGCACCGGAATCACCAGGCGGCCTGCTGCTCGCTCGCTCCGAGCCGGCCGCCCTGATGATTCTGGGCGATCGCCGTGCACCCGCGCCGATCGCCCCTCGACTGTGCTAAGCTCATAAGTGCGACGAGCAGCTAAAGAACAGCAAAGAGTCGGGAGTACTCAATTCTCCTACTCCCTATTCCCCACTCCCTACTCCCTTTGCGCTTAGCTACTTTGTCGCGGCTTTTGGCTCTGTCAGACACAGGAGGAAAACGAATGCCCGCTGTTGGCGAACAAGCGCCCGATTTCGAGCTGAAAAACCAGAATGGCGAGACCGTGCGCCTGAGCGACTATCGCGGCAAGAAAGTCTTGCTGTTTGCATTTCCGAAGGCCGGAACGTCCGGCTGCACAGCCCAGGCGTGCGGGCTGCGCGACGCGTTTCCTCGCTTCGAGGCAGTGAACGCGGTCGTGCTGGGCATCAGCCCGGACAGCCCCGAAGACCTCAAGAAGTGGCAGCAGGAAGAAAACCTGCCCTACGACCTGCTCTCCGACCCGGATCACCGCGTCCTCGAGGAATGGGGCGTCTGGGGCGAGAAGTCGATGTACGGCAACACGTACATGGGCGTCATTCGCTCGCATTGGGTGATCGACGAGGATGGCCGGATCGCAGACGCGCAGGTGAAGGTCAGCCCGGCGGAGAGCGTCGAGCGCGCGACTCGCTTCCTCACCACGGCGTAAGCGCGCCCGCACAGAAAGCAAACGAGGGAGCCATCTGGCTCCCTCGCGTTTTTGTATAGCGTGTTTGCGCAGCGTGCAACAGATCACGCGGCGACGGCGTAGACCGTCATCGCCACCAGCCCCACCGCGTAGGCGAGCGACACCCCCGCCCACTGGCGCGGCTCGTTGCGGTCCACCACGCGCAGCCCGGTCACCGTGCTGGCGTCCTGCGCGACCTCGAACTCCGGCCCGATAAACCACGCCAGCACTACCCCGCCGACCAGCCCGCCGATGTGCCCGGCGTTATCCAGCCGGAAACCGGACGTCGCCGACGAGAAGAAGCCCAGCCCCAGGTTGAGCAGCATCAGGAATATGAGCTGGTTGAGGTGGCGCCGCCCCATCTCCCCGTGCAGCTTGCGATTCTGGTAGAAGTAGACCATCTCCGCGCCGAAGATCGCGAAAATCGCGCCGGACGCGCCAACCGAGGGGGCGTCGGTGAACACGAAGCTCGCCAGCGAGCCGGACAGCCCGCCCAGGAAGTAGATCAGCGCGAAGCGAACGTGTCCGAACAGCGCCTCGACGTCGCGCCCGATGACGAACAGTGCATAACCGTTGAACAGGATGTGCATCAGGTTCAGATGCAGGAACATCGACGTGAGCAACCGGTACGGCTCGCCCTCGCGGATCAGGTCGTTCACCTTCGCCCACCGAGTCAGGAACTCGCTTTGCCCCTCGAACGGCAGCGACAGGAAATACATGAAGATCAGCACGATCACCGCCAGCAAAGCGTACGTCAGGCGCGGCTCGGCGAGCGGCATGCGGACCGCTACGCGGCGCAATCCCCCGTACTGCTGGGGTGGCTCAGGCGGTGGCTCGGTGGACGGGGGTCTTTGCTGCGGATACATCCGGTGTCCTCAATTCCTTGCTCGTGATCGATCGTGTTGATCACGTATACGCAAATTTTACCCCAAACGGCGCGCGCATCCGGCCTGTGGAAGGTGAGAATTGCATCAGAAATCTCCGGCGCGCGGGCGCGAAGCGTGCTATGCTGGTGGCGAGACTATTGCGCTGTGGCATCAAAATCAGCTTTTTGTTTTCGCTAGAGTTTGTCATGCACTTTGGCCAGATGAAGTGGCGGCCCGGTGGGTATTTTCCCTCGTAGGGGTGCAGCAAGCTGCACCCGCACCAGACAAACCATCAATACCTACGGGCGGAGCTTGCTCCGCCCCTACATTGGGCAGCGGATGCTTCTCGTGAGGCGGCCTACAAGTATATGACAACCTCTAGCTGTAATGGTTAGTCACCTACTCGCAAGAAAGGATGCTTCGATGTCTGACGAAGTGACCGCTCGCCGCGCCGAGTTGTTCGGGCTGCTCGGTGACCTTCCCCCGTTTGATCGCCCCATCCAGGCCGAGCGCACCGCGCGCGAAACGCGCCCGCACTACATTCTGGAGAAGTGGACGCTCGACCTCAACGGGATCGAGCCGGTCCCCGCGTATCTGACGCTGCCGCTCGAAGGCGACGGGCCATTCCCCGCGATCCTCTACAACCACGCGCACGCCCACGAGTATCACGTCGGCAAGGAAGAACTGCTCAACGGGCGCCCCCTGCTCCAGAAACCGCCCTACGCCGAAGCACTGGCCGCCGAGGGGATCGCCGCGCTGTGTATCGATCACTGGGCGTTCGGCGGGCGAGCGACGCGCACCGAGACGGCCCTTTTCAAGCAATTTCTGTGGGAAGGGCGCGTGCTGTGGGGCATGATGGTCTACGACAGCCTGCGCGCGATCGACTTCCTGACCTCGCGCCCGGAGATCGACGCCGCGCGGATCGGGACGCTCGGCCTGTCGCTGGGCAGCACGATGGCGTGGTGGGTCGCCGCGCTGGATCCGCGCGTGAAGGTGTGCGTGGACATCTGCTGCCTGACCGACTTCCAGGCGCTTATCGAAACGGGCGGGCTGGACGGGCACAGCATCTATTACTACGTGCCGCGCCTGCTCAAGCATTTCACGACCGCCGAAATCAACGCGCTCATTGCGCCGCGCCCGCACCTGGGGCTGGCCGGGAACCGCGATCCGCTTACGCCGCCCGCCGGGCTGGATCGCATTGACGCCGCGCTGCGCGAGGTCTACGCCGCGGCGGGCGCGCCTGAGGCGTGGCGGTTGGTCCGCTATGACTGCGGGCACGAGGAGCTTCCCGAGATGCGCCAGGAGATCATGGCTTTCCTGCGGCGGTGGCTCTAGCGGCACGCGGGAACTTTCCGCGCCGGGCGAGCGTCTCATGGTCAGGCACGCTTGATCAGGCCCCGACGCGGGGCAGGAGAGATCACCATGAAACGCATGCTTTCGCTGCTGGTCGCCGCGCTGCTGGCGCTGGCGACTGCCGCGCCCGCCCTGGCCGCCGGAACCGCTCCCGACGCGGCGCGTCCCCTGGCGCTGGAATGGGGCGTCATCATCCGCTCGCATCGCGTGGACGTGTCGATCGTCGATCAGGTCGCTACGACGCGCGTGGAGCAAGTCTTCTACAACGAGGGCAGCACGCCCGCCGAAGGCACCTACATCTTTCCGCTGCCGATCGGCGCGGCGGTGTCTGACCTGGTGATGTGGGTGGATGGCAAGCCGGTCGAGGCCCGGATCCTCGACGCGGACGAAGCGCGACGTATCTACGACGACATCGTGCGGCGGATGCGCGACCCCGCCCTGCTCGAGTACGTCGGTGCAAGCGCGATCCAGGCGAGCGTCTTCCCGATCCAGCCGTTCAGCGAAGTAAAAATCGAGATTGAGTACGTGCAGCTTTTGCCTGCTGACGGCGGCCTGATCCATTACGAATATCTGCTCCGCACCGATCAGTTCACGCGCCGCCCGGTCGAAAGCCTTAGCCTGAGCATCGACGTCACCTCGCGCGACCCCATCGGCGCGATCTACTCCCCGACACATGACCTTGCCATCATCCGCGACGGGAACTTCTCGTTCCGCGCCGGGTTCGAGACGACGCACGAGCGACCGATGACGGACTTCAGCCTGTACTACGGGCTGGCGACATCCGAGATCAGCGCGAACCTGCTCACCTACCGCGAGAGCGCCGACGAGGATGGGTATTTCACGCTGATGATCACGCCGCCGTCTGAGGCCAGCGCTGAGCGGGTCATCCCCAAAGACGTGATCATCGTGCTCGACCAGTCCGGCTCGATGGATGGCGTGAAGTGGGAGCAGGCGCGCGACGCGGTCAAGTTCGTGCTGGACAACCTCAACCCGCGCGACCGGTTCAACGTGATCGCGTTCAGCACCGGCACGCGTATCTACGCCCGCGAGCTTCAGCGGCCGGACGAAGCGCCCCGCGCGAAGGAGTGGATTAGCGGGCTGGAAGCCATCGGCAGCACGGACATCGATCTGGCGCTGCGCGAGGCGATGGACATGGCCGACCGCGAGCGTCCGACCGTGGTGCTATTCCTGACCGACGGTCTGCCGACCGAGGGGGTCATCGACACGCCCACCATCCTCGAGAACGTCAAAGCGGTGGCGCCGAAGAACGTGCGGATCTTCACCTTCGGCGTGGGCTACGACGTCGACACCATCCTGCTCGACCAGCTTACGCAGACCTTCCGGGGCGCCGGGACGTACGTCCGCCCTGATGAGCGCATCGACGAGGAAGTGAGCGCGCTCTACGCCAAGATCAGCGCGCCCGTGCTGACCGATCTGTCGCTCGATTTTGGGGACATTCTGGTGTCGGATATGGTTCCGTCCGAGCCGCTGCCGGACCTGTTCGCCGGATCGCAACTGATCATCACCGGGCGCTATCGCGATGGCGGCGCGACCACCGTTACCCTGCGCGGCACGATCGACGGCCAGCAGCAGACGTATCGCTATGACGTCCGCTTCCCCGAAAATGCGGGTGGCGCAGTCTTCGTGCCCCGGCTGTGGGCCACGCGGCAGATCGGCGCGCTGCTCAACACGATCCGCCTGCACGGCGAGAATCCGGAGCTGGTCGACAGCATCGTGCGGCTGAGCATCCGTTACGGGATCATCACGCCCTACACCTCGTTCCTGATCACCGAGGACGATATCTTCACCGAGCGCGGCGTGGAGCAGGCGCAGACGATGTTCGAGGCGGAAGCTGACGCCGCGGCTGCCATGCCGAGCGGCCAGTTCGCGGTCGACGCGGCGGAGTCTGCCGCCGGGCTGTCGCGCGCCGACGCGCCGATCCCGATGCCGACGGCTAACAAAGCGAGCGTCGACGGCGGGGAGATACCTGCGGGCGCGGGCGAGCAGATCATCCGCTACGTCGGGGACCGGACGTTCGTCTGGCGCGACGGTATGTGGATCGACACGCTCTACGACGCGGACACCATGACGCCGGTCGAGGTCGCGTTCCTCAGCGACGAGTACTTCGACCTGCTGGCGCTCGATCCGGCGGTGGGCGAGTTCCTGGCGCTGGGCGAGCAGGTGCTGTTCGTGTGGGACGGGACAGCCTACCGGGTCAGCGCGGAGTAAGCGCCAGACGCCATAGCGGGCGGGGTGCTATTGACACTGTACTAGGCCAGTGTTATCATCCCGCCCAATCAACCGAAATTACCCGGATACACTCTCTTATCCAGAGCGGCAGAGGGACCGGCCCCGTGAAGCCGCGGCAACCTCTTCGTTCGGTTCAGGTACCATTTACCAGCGAAGAACGGTGCCAATTCCGTCAGGTTTTCTGGAAGATGAGAGCGGTGCATCCTCAGCGGCGTCTGCCTGAGACGCTCTGCCTGTAGTGATGTCGCCCCCTGAGAGTGTGCTTCCAGGGGGCACTTTGCTGTCTTCCGGGTAACAACACCTAATAAAGGAGTTCCCGTGAGCCAAAACCGCAGCACCACCACCTTCATGTCGTCGCCGAAGTTCTTCTTCACCTCGGAGAGCGTGACCGAGGGCCATCCCGACAAGCTGTGCGATCAGGTTTCGGATGCCGTGCTCGACGCGATCCTGGCGGACGATCCGAACGCGCGCGTCGCGTGCGAGACGGCCGTCACCACCGGGCTCGTCCTGGTGATGGGCGAGATCACGACCTCGACGTATGTGGACATCCCCACCCTTGTGCGCGACGTCGTGCGCGACATCGGCTACACGCGTGGCAAGTTCGGCTTCGACGCCGACACGTGCGGGGTGATCGTCTCGCTCAAAGAGCAATCGGGCGACATCGCGCAGGGTGTAGACGCCGCGCTTGAGGCGCGTGAAGGCCGCCTGACGGACGCCCAGCTTGATGCGATCGGCGCGGGCGACCAAGGCATGATGATCGGCTTTGCGTGCGACGAGACGCCCCAGCTCATGCCGCTCTCAATCCAGCTTGCGCACCAGCTTACGCGGCGTCTGGCGACCGTTCGCAAGGATGGCACGCTGCCGTGGCTGCGTCCCGATGGCAAGAGCCAGGTGACGGTGGAATATCATTACGGCAAGCCAGTGCGCGTCGATACGGTCCTGATCTCGACGCAGCACGCGCCGGAACTGACGCAGGAAGCGATCCGCCAGGCCGTGATCGAGTACGTGATCAACCCGATCATCCCGGCTGAGCTCCTTGACGAAAACACCAAGATTTACGTCAACCCGACCGGGCGCTTTGTGGTCGGCGGGCCGCTGGGCGACGCGGGCCTGACCGGGCGCAAGATCATCGTGGACACCTACGGCGGCGTGGCGCGGCATGGCGGCGGCGCGTTCTCCGGCAAGGATCCGACGAAGGTGGACCGTTCGGGCGCGTACATGGCCCGTTACATCGCCAAGAACGTGGTCGCTGCGGGGCTGGCGACGCGCTTTGAGCTACAGGTCTCGTACGCAATCGGCGTGGCGCGGCCGCTGTCGATCGCGATCGAAACGTTCGGCACCGGCTGCGTGCCGGACGAGGTGATTGTCGATCTGATCAACGAGCACTTCGACCTGCGTCCCGCCGCGATCATCCGCGACCTGGACCTGCGCCGCCCGATCTATCGCAACGTGGCCGCGTATGGGCACTTTGGCCGCGACGACCTCGACGTGCCGTGGGAGCGCACCGACAAAGCGGCGGCGCTGCGTGCGGCGGCGGGGCTTGAGGAAAAAGCAGCGGTTAGCGATTAGCGGTTAGCCAGAGCAAAGCTAACGGCTATTCGCCGGACGGTGAAATATGCGGGGCGGGCGTGTAAGCTCGCCCCGCTGTGCTTCCTGCGCAGGCTGGAGTAAGAATAAGCGCATGGTTGACCGTGCCTTGAGGCCGGTGTTATGATCAGCGCACGCCGCGGCCTACCCCCTGCGGCCCCCGGAAAAGAAGGAGGCCCGCCATGCAGCAGTTCCGCGTGTGGTGGAACAGCTTTAAAACCGTCGCTATCTGGATCTCGTTCATCACGAATATCGTTTTCCTGATCGTCCTGATCCTGCTTCTGATGCAGTTGTTCCAGATTAAGAACGGCATTCTGGAGCCGCTGGTCGACGGATTGCACCGCAATTTCGTCGGGCTGGACGAAGCGGTGATCATCCGCACGATCGAAGTCAACGACAACGTGCCGGTGATCTTCGATCTGCCGGTCAACCAGCGCACCAACGTCACGCTGACCGAAAACGTCCCGATCGCAGCCAACGCGACGTTTACGCTGCCGGGCGGCGGCGGGTTGATTAACGGCCGCGTCGACATCGTCCTGCCGCAGAACCTTGTGCTGCCGGTCGAGCTGAGCATGAACGTCCCGGTCAACACGCAGATCCCGATCGAACTGCCGGTGGACGTGGAAATCCCGCTCAAGGAGACGCAGCTTCACGATCCGTTTGTGAACCTGCGCAACCTGCTGGAGCCGTACGTCCGCATCCTCGACAACCTGCCCGACAATTGGAGCCAGGTGCCCGACTTTCTGATCGACGTGATCCAGGGCGAGGGAATCAACCTGCTGACGCCTACCGTCGAGAGCGCCAATCCCTGGCCGGGGTTCACGACTGGCGTCCGCCCGGAAGACGGCGCGGACTTTCAGCCTACCAACTGACCGTTAGGAGCCTGCTTTGAACGAAACATCCGTCCCGGTCTGCGACTACGAAGGGTCGCGCTATCGCACCGAGTTCTGGGAAGGTCAGGGGCGAGACTATGAAGACCTGGCCGAGCGTGTCGCGCTGCGCGCGCTGTTGCCGCCGCGCGGGCGCCGCATTGCGCACCTGGGCGCGGGCTTCGGGCGCATGACCGGCGAACTGGGCGGCTATGACCAGGTGATCGTGCTCGACTATTCGCGCACGATGCTGCGCGAAGCGCAGGAGTACCTGGGGCGCGATCCGCGTTACGTCTTCGTCGCGGCGGACATCTACAACCTGCCGCTGGCGGACGGAAGCTGCGACGCGGCGCTGATGGAGCGCGTCATTCACCACATGGCAGACGCGCCCGCCGCGCTGCGCCAGATCCGCCGCATTCTCGCGCCCGGCGCGGCGTTCGTGCTGGAGTTTGCCAGCAAGCGCAACCTCAAGGCGATCGCGCGCTACCTGCTCCACCGCCAGTCGTGGAACCCGTTCGACGAGGAGCCGGTCGAGTTCGTGGCGCTCAACTTTGACTTTCACCCGGACGCAATGGCGCGCTGGCTGCAAGAGGCGGGCTTCGTCACAGAGCGGCGGCGCGCGGTGTCGTACTTCCGGCTTGGCGCATTGAAGCGAGCGGTTCCGACTGGCGTGCTGGTCGCGCTGGACCGGCTGCTCCAGCCCACCGGAGAGTGGGCGCCCTATTCGCCGAGCGTGTTCACCCTGAACCGCGCGGTAGGCGACGGCCCCGCCGCGGCGCTCGACGGGCCGCTGTTCAAGTGCCTGAACTGCGGCGGCCCGCTGCACGACGACGGAGACAGCGTTGTCTGCGCGAACGGCGACGGGCGCTGGGCGATCCGCGACGGGATTTACGATTTCAAGACCGCGCTCCCGGGCTAAGTAACCTCACCCCTTACCCCCCAACCCCTTTCGGCCCAGGGGTGAGGTACCATCTACTCTTTGCTAACCGCTAACAGCCAATCGCTAACCGCTGGATTTTCCATGCTTCGCCGCCTGCGCTAAAATCGCGGTCAAGTTATAAAGCGGTTAGCGGTTTGCTGCGGGCGCGCGGCCGCGCCGGAGATGCTTTGAGTTTTCGCTAACCGCTAACGGTGAATCGCTTACGACCTTACGACCAGCAAGGGGCAGAAGATGGCAGACGAGCGCACACCACGCGGGCTGTACTTCGAGCAGTTTGAAGAAGGCATGGCGCTGGAAACCCAGGGCCGGACGGTCACGGAAACGGACATCGTCCAGTTCGCCGGGCTGTCGGGCGACTTCAACCCGATGCACACCGATGCGACCTACGCCGCCAAAACGCAGTTCGGGGAGCGGGTGGCGCACGGCCTGCTGGGGCTGGCGATTGCGAGCGGGCTGTCATACCAGCTTGGCTTTCTGGACGGCACTGTGCTGGCCTTCACCGGGCTGGAGTGGAAGTTCCGCGCGCCCATCGTCATCGGCGACACGATCCGCGTCCGCGTGAAAGTCACCAAAAAGCGCGAGATGAAAGCCGCCGGGGGCGGGTTTGTGACGTTCGACGTGCAGGTGGTGAACCAGAACGACACCGTGACGCAGAAGGGCGAGTGGACGATCCTGGTCGCCAGCCGCGAGACGGTCGCGTGAGCGCGGTATTGAGTACTGTATAATGAAAGCACGCGGCAGCCTGTGAGCGGGCAAACGCCCGCCGGGCTGATGTCAGCCGCTTATTCGTTTCGCAAGCGATTGAAGTCTATTGGAACGGCGATTGGCCTTTAAAGTTCGACGCTCGACGCCGATCGCAGATCGAGGTGGGGTATGGCAGAGGGACGTGATCCGAAGAACCCGCAGCCTGAGGACGCGGCGCAGCAGCCCGACGGCAACGAGCAGCCGCCGTTCGAAGGGTGGCGTAAGCCGTCGGCGGACGAGGCGTCGCAGCGCCCGATCGTCCCCGGCGGATGGCGCAAGCCGGACGGCTCGCCGCTAGAACCTGCCGCCGCGGAGCCCCCAGCGGGCAGCGCGAGCGGGTCCGATGGCGACGGCCCCGAGCCCCAGCCAGACTCGCCCAGCGCTGCCCCTGCCAAAACCGGCGGATGGTATCGCCCGCCCGACGCGAAGATCGAAGAACTGCTCGGCGACGTAGACGAGACGATTGCGGAAGCGGGCGCGCCTTCGGATGGCGATTCGCCCGAGGGCTCCGCTGAGCAACCGGCGCCGGACACCACCCAGGCGCAGGCCGCGCACGATACCCAGTTCGAGCGACCCGCCGACGACGAAGCAACCCGCGCCGATTCTGCGTCCGACACTGAGGATGCGGGCACGCTGATCCTCGACGCGCGCACCGCGCGGCCTGTGAAGCGCGCCACCGGCCCCATCATCGAGGAGCCGCCGCGCTCTACCGAGAACACGCCCGTGCCCACCGACACTCCGCCCGAGCCGGTGGCGGCTGTCACGCCGGAAGCCGCGACCGAGCCGGAGCCGTCCCCCTTCGAGCAGGCGGAGCGCAAGATCAACGTGCTGCGCCAGCGCTATCAGGCGGGTTATCTGACGCGTGAGGAGCTGCAAAAAGAGCTGCGTAACCTGATGATCCTCGACGACGAGGGTCACTGGTGGATGCTCGGTCTGGAAAGCAATCGCTGGTACTACTACGACGGGCGCGACTGGATCCCCGGCACGCCGCCCGGCTACGACAAAGTGGTGCGCGGCAGCGCCGTCCGCACCGAAACGAGCTTGCAGCAGGTGATCGATCCGGGCGCGACGGAAGGCAGCCCCGCGCCAGATATTCCGCTGGACGAAGACGACATGCCGCTGCCGCGCCACGTCCCGCAGGAAGACCTCGGCGCGACGATGGTTTCCCCCGCCTCGCCGCTATTGGAGCCGGTCCGCCGCTCCGACGCGCCGACGCGCCCGAAGGGCCAGCAGGTCGATATCGACTACGGCGGACGGGTCGCCAGCCCGCTCAGCCCGCTGGTGACGCAGCCCGCGCGCCCGGTGCAGGTCGGCAGCGAAGACCTGACGATCCAGACCGTGCCCGTGACAGGCGACATGACGGTGCCTTCCGCCGCGCAGAGCGCGGGCGATCTGACGGTGCCGAGTGTCGTTGGCGGCGCGCCTGCCGAACCGATCAGCAAGCCAAAGCCGCGCCTCGGAGAGTTTCCGCAACCGGACTACAGCGCCGCGCTGGACGTCGAGCACAACCGCGCGTGGTATGTGAAGTGGGGTATCCGCCTGGCGGTGGTCACGATCATCGGCGGGATGGCGCTCACGCTGATCGTGCTGCTCGGCATGGTCGGTTACTACTTCTACGTCATCGGCGCGTACGAGGATCGCGTGGACCAGTTGGACGATCTGGTGTCCGACTTCGAGACGACGCGCATCTACAACTCCGACGGGACGCTGCTTGCCGAGTTCAACAGCCCCGAAACGGGCGCGCGGACCGAGGTTCCGCTCAGCGAGATCTCACCGTGGCTGATCCACGCGACGATCGCGACCGAAAACGAGACGTTTTACACCGACCCCGGCTTCAGCGTGATGGCGATCATCCGCGCGGCGGTGCAAAACCTGCAGGCCGGGCAGACGGTTTCCGGCGCAAGCACGATCACGCAGCAGCTTGCGCGCGCGCTGGTGCTCGACACCGAGTTCGCGCAGCAGGTCAGCAACACGCGCAAGCTGACCGAGGTGATTGTCGCGTCGGAGATCGTGCGCAAGTACGACAAGAACCAGATACTCGAGATCTACCTCAACGAGTTCTTCTACGGAAACTTCGCGTACGGCGTCGAGGCGGCAGCGCAAACGTACTTCGACAAGCCGGCGCGCGATCTCAACCCGGCGGAAGCGGCGTTCATCGCCGGGCTGCCGCAGTCGCCCGCGACGTACGACCCTGTGATCAACCGCGAGGCGGCGATGAGGCGCATGGAGCAGGTGCTCCGCCTGATGTCCGAGGCGAACGGGACCGGCTGCATCGCCATCCAGCACGACGACAACTCGCCGTGGCAGGTCCCCGCCGGGGGCGAGCTATGCGTCACCGCCGTGACGCAGCCCGCGGGCGACGTGGTGTACTACTATCAGGCGCCGGGCATGGCGCAGCCGGAAGAAATGACGCTCGACATCGCGCGCGTGAAGATCACGACCTTCGAGCGCCCCGAGTTCCGCGCGACGCACCCGCACTTCGTCAACTACGTCTGGCAGCAGCTTGAGGAAGACTACGGGGAGCAGGCAATCTACTCCGCCGGGTTCCGCGTCTACACGACGCTTAACGAGCAGATTCAGAGCGCCGCCGAGCAAGCCGTCACCGAGCATCTGGCATACGTCAACCAGGTCTACGGCGCGCGCGTCAACAACGCCTCGGTCGTCGTCATGCGGCCGTCGGATGGTGCGGTCGTGGCGATGGTCGGCAGCGCGGACTATTACAACGACGAGATCGACGGGCAGGTGAACGTCGCATTCACGGCGCAGCAAGCCGGGTCTGCGATCAAGCCGCTGGTGTACCTGTCCGCCTTCGAACCGGACGAGGAAGGGCGCTATCTGACGCCTGCCTCGGTCATCTGGGACATCCCGACCAACTTTAACGGCTATGTTCCGCGCAACTACGACGGGACGTTCAACGGCCCGGTCAGCGTGCGCTATGCGCTCGGTAACTCGCTGAACATCCCGGCGGTCAAGGTGCTGGAGCGGACCGGGATTGAGCGGTTCACTGCGCTGGCGAAGCGTGTTGGCCTGACCTTCCCGCTGGGCGACCCGGTCGAGCGGCAGGCGGGCTTGCCGACGGCGCTCGGCGCGGTTGAGGTGCGGCCGTTCGACATGGTGTCGGCGTTCGCCATGCTCGCCAACAACGGGCGGCGCGTCGAGCCCTACAGCATCCTCTACATCGAGGACAGCGACGGGAATGAGATCTATCGCGCCAACACCAGCCCGCAGGGCCTGCAGGTCGTCAGCCCGGAATACGCCTACCTGATCACAAACATCCTGTCAGACAACGAGGCGCGCGCCGCCGAGTTCGGGCGCGGGCAGCCGATGGAGCTGTCGGGCGGGCGTCCTGCGGCGATCAAGACCGGCACCAGCGGATCGGACTACGTCTACGATATGTGGGCAATCGGCTACACGCCGCAGTATGTAACTGGCGTGTGGGTCGGCAACACGGACGACTCGCCGGTGAGCGGCAGCGTTTCCGGCTACTACACCGCCGCGCCGATCTGGAACCGCGTGATGGAAGCCGCCCACCAGGGCCAGCCGATCCAGCAGTTCACCGAGCCGCCGGGGATCGTCCGGGTCGAGGTCTGCGCCGACAGCGGCACGCAGCCGAGCGCAGCCTGCGCGGGGCGCACCCGCACCGAGATCTTCGCGCAGAACGCCCTGCCGCCCGCTGCGGACCGCGACATCTTCCGCGAGCTACGCGTCGACGGCTACACGGGCAAGATCGCCAACCAGTACTGCCAGGACGACGTCGAGACGCGCATTTTCGTGGCGATCAGCGACCCCGGCGCGTACGACTGGATCAACAATGGCGGCGGCGCGTCGTGGGCGACGAGTCGCGGGCTGGAACTGCCGGTTCAGCCGCCGCCAACCGAGGAATGCTCGCCCAACGATCCGCGCCCGTTCGTGGTGCTCAGTTCGCCGGCCGAGAACCAGACGGTACAGGGCACGATCCAGCTTCGCGGCGCGGTCACCATGCCGGACTTCAACCGCTACGAAATCCGCTACGGCGTCTCGCACCAGCCGCAAGCGTTCAGCCAGCCGGTGATCGTCGAGACGCAGCAGCGGCCCGAGGGTGAGTCGGTGTTGGGCGAGTTCGACACGCGCCAGCTTGAGAACGGGCAGTACACGCTGCGGCTGGTCGCAATCGACGCGTTCGGGCGCGACGTGATACGCGACGTCCATATCATTGTGGACAATCCGCAGCCGACCGCCACGCCCGAGCCAACGCTCGCGCCGACGCCGACGCTGGATCCCAACGCGTTCGCGACGCCGCTACCCGAGGGCTTCGTGCCGCAGGATGTGTTTCCCACGCCGACCCTCGCGCCGACGCTGACGCCAACCTGGACGCTCACGCCGACGCCGCAGTAATCGCAGCGAAGGGGTCGCGTCTGCGCGTATCACAGGCGATCACGTGAACAGGATGGGGCGTGCCGGTCAGCACGCCCCTCGCATATCCGGAAGCTGAGGTCACGATGGAGTGGCAAGATCTCACCGCGCCGCGCACCGAGCCGGTACGCACGCTTCGCACGATGACGCCGGACGACATCCCCGCCGCGCTCGCCCTGGTGAACAGCATCGGCTGGCAGCACGGACCGGCCCTCTGGGCGCGCCTGCTAGCGTGGTCGCCGGACGGCTGCTTTCTGATTGAGGAAGAGAGACGCGGTGTGATCGGAACCGTCACCACGACGCCCTACGGCACGGCGCTCGGCTGGATTGGCGGGCTGGCCGTCGCGCAGGACCGGCAGCGGCAAGGGCTCGGCCGCCGGTTGATGCGCGCCGCGCTCGACTACCTGATCGCGCGGCAGACCGAGCGGATCATGCTCGACGCGACCGACGCGGGGCGGCCGCTCTACGCCTCACTCGGCTTCCGCGAGGTAGGGATCACCGAGCGGTGGGAGGGGCGCGCCAGCACCTATCTCGGGCCGCGCGCCCGGCGCATGCGCCCGGAAGATTTCGAGGCGGTCGTGCAGCTTGACAAGGTGCTGTTCCGCATCCGCCGCCAGCACATTCTGATGCGCCTGCTGGACGAGTTTCCCGACCTGGCATGGGTAGACTTCCAGCGCGGGCAGGCGGAAGGTTATCTGCTGGCGCGGCGCGAGCCGAGCGGCGTCATTATCGGGCCGTGGATGGCGTGGAGCACGGCCTCGGCGGAACGGCTGCTACGCACCGCGCTCGAAGCCGTGCAGGGAGAGCAGGTTCGCATGCACATCCCCGCCAGCAACGCCCGCGCGCAGATCCTCGCAAGCGATCATAACCTCAAGCGGGTGCGCACCTTTACGCGGATGGTCTATGGCAACGCGCCGCTTCCCCCCGCCGAGCCGATGGCCGAGCTGGCGATCACCGGTCTGGCGACGGGGTAACAAAAAGAGGGAGTAGGGAGTAGGCAGTCGGGAGTAGGAAGACGCGAGCACTCGCCGGGAAACCTCACCCCAGGCGCACGCGATAGCCGGGTGCGAGCAGCGCCAGCGACTCGAGCAGCAGGGGCATCCCGACGATCTCATGCCAGCCGCCTGCCTGCGGTCCGAGCGCCGCGAAGCAATTGGCCGCCAGCTCGCTCACCATCGCGTGATACAGGTATTCGGACAGCAGCGAATCGGCCAGCGTGAGGACGAAATAGGTGTGGCGCGTGGAGGTGGCGAGGTCTGGCTCTGGCCCGCGCCGGAAGGGCTCGCCGCGCATCTCGTCCAGCCCTGGCAGGGTGCGATAGTCCGGCACCAGCGGCCCGCCGTCGATCTCCGCGATCACCAGCTCCAGATCGCGGCTCTCCCGCACGTGGATGCGCTCGACAAACCCGCCGATGCGCGCCTCACCTTCCCACCCGAGGACCAGCGGCGCGCTCGTTTCGGGGAAGGACCACATCGCCAGCGGGGGGCCACCCGGCGCGCCCCACACCACCGCGATCGACTCGCGCGGATCAGCGGGCGCAGGCAGGGTGAAGACGCCGCGCTCCCCCTGTACCTGGACGGCTTGCTCGCCTTGCTGCACCCACAGCATGTCACGGGCGTAACGCGGAATCTGCCAGGGAGAGTCGTCCGCGACGAGCGCGCCAGCGAGGGCAGTCATGGGCGGCATCCGGCAGCGCGGCTAGGCGTCGTGCAGGTCGTCGAGCAGGATCAGCCCGCGACGCAGTGCGATCAGCGAGGCGTCTACACGCGACGACGCGCCGAGTTGCGCCATTAACGCCGCCACCTGCTGATCGACCAGCTCCGGAGACAGCCGCAGCCGCTCGGCGATCTGCGCGTTGGTCTGACCGGCGGCGATCCCGGTGAGCAGGGCGCGATCGAGATCGCTCAGGGCGCCAGATTCCGGCGCGCCCCGGCCAACCAGTCCCTGCACCACCCGTTCCGCGACGCCCCGCCCCAACACGACATGCCCCTGCGCGACGTCCTGCACCGCGCGGACGAGGTCTTCCTCGTTGGTCGTTTTGAGGACGTAGCCGTGCGCACCCGCGCGCAACGCTCGCATGATGTAGGCGTCTTCGTCGCGCCCGGTGAGCACCAGGATGCGTACATCGGGGAAGCTGGCGCGGATTTCCGGCAGAATGTCCAGCCCGCCGCGCCCCGGCATGTTGAGGTCGAGCAGCAGAACGTCCGGCTGCTTTTCGCGCACCAGGGCGATCGCCTGCTCCCCATCATCTGCCTCGCCCACGACCTCGATGCACTCGGTATCGTTGAGGTAGACCGCCAGCGTCATGCGCAGGATGCGGTGATCGTCCGCCAGCACCACGCGGATCGTGCCCTCACACGGCGCCGCCCCGCCCCGTGGAAGCAACGAAGCGTCGGTCGGCTTGAGATCGGGCGCGACCGAGCCGTGAATGACCGTCCGCTCTTGCTCGGCAATGACGGCGCCCAGGGCAGCGGCCATCGCCCCGGCCGATTCGAAGCGGTCTTCCGGTTTCTTGGCGAGCGCCCGCAACAGCGTTTGCTCCAGGCTGCGCGGAATGTCCGCCACCAGCTCGCTAGGCGACTTGGGCGTCTTCTTGACCTGCTGGAGCAGCAACACGCCGATGTCGTCCGCGTCGAAAGGCAGCACGCCGGTCGCCAGCTCGTAGAGCACAATGCCGGTCGAATAGATGTCCGTCCGCCCGTCGAGCGGCAAGCCCTGCGCCTGCTCCGGCGACAGATAGGCGGGCGTGCCGATAATGCGTCCCATCGCGGTCAGGCGTTTGGTTTCCCCGCTGATCGCCAGCCCAAAGTCCATGATCTTGACCTGGCCGGACGGCGTGATGTGGATGTTCGCGGGCTTGATGTCGCGATGGACGAGGCCCTGACGGTGCGCGTAATCCAGCGCGAGGCAGATCTGCCGCCCAAACTCGGCCACCACGCTTGGCGGCGAGGGGATGAACGCGTACAGCGGGCGGCCCTCGATGTGCTCGATCACCAGGTACGACCGCTCGTCATCCTCGCCGACGTCGTAGATCGCCATGATGTTCGGGTGGTTCAAGCGCGCGGCGGCCAGGGCTTCGCGCTGAAACCGCTGGCGCGTCGTATCGTCCACATAGGGAAGCAGCACTTTGATCGCAACGGTGCGCTGAAGGCGCGTGTCCAGCCCGCGATAGACGGCGGCCGTGGCGCCCTCACCGATCAGCTCCTGAATTTCGTAGCGATTGCTTAGCTTTTTGCCAATCATCGGGCGTCCATTCTCGTGCGGTCAACAGAACGGCCAGAGTGTACAAATCCGCAACGGGATGTGCAAAATCAGCCGGGCGGTCAGATAGTCGCGGGGCAATCGGCGGGCGCGCACAGTTGCCGTTCTACGGCCGGGGGTGATAACTTGTACGCAGGTCGCGCGCATTCTGGCGCGATCTGCCTGAACACAAGATGAGGAATGGACGCAATGCACCGACCGAAATGGGCGTTAACGCTGGTCGCGGCGGCGCTGTTGCTTGCCGGGCTGGCCTGTGGCTTTGTGGACGATATTCGCAGCGTGGTCGAGACGGTAGACGAAGCGGTCAAGCTGCTGCAAGAGCTGGACAATCAAAGCGCGTGGGAGCATGTGTCGGACGGGCTGGACACGCTCGCCCAGCAGACCGAAGGCTACGCGGCAACGCTTCGCCTGCAAGACAGCCCTGGCGACGCGGCAGGCACCGGGTTCTCCGGCGCGCTGGCGCGGGACGTGGTCGTGACGATGCAGGTCGACGCCGCAAACAATGCGCTGGCGCAGATCCAGGCGAACGGCGGCGCGACGCAGAATTACTACGTCGAAGCGCGAGGCGCGGACGCGCGGAACGGCGCGGTCTACCGGATGAACGGCAACGGGCAGTTCGTGTGTGTCAGTGACAGCGAAGAGGCGCGGCTGCTCCGCGACGGGCTGAGCGGCTACTTCGACGAGTACGGGCTGGAAGCGAAGGGGATTCAAATGCTCGCCGTCGCGCAGGAAGTCGAGGAAGACGCCGCGATCGCGGGCCGCGCGGCGACACACTACCGGCTGGAGTCCCGCATCCAGGAAGCGCTCGACATCCTGCGGCGCTTCGACAACGCCGAACTCCAGCAGAAGATCGACGAGGCGGGGACGTTCACCCTCACCGGCGACCTGTACACCGACGAGGCGACCGGGGCGCTGCTCAAGCTGGAGAGCGTCTACCACAACACCGATCACCTGCAACGCGTCGTGATGTCGTTCGAGGTGACGCAGTGGGGCGGGATCGCGCCAATCGCGCCGCCCTCGCCCGGCTCAATCGCGCAGGCGTGCCCGTAGGGCAGCGGTTAGCGGCTAGCAGTTAGCGGTTAGCCAAAAGCTAAAAGCAATTACGCGGGGCGCGTTTCCTGTTGTGGAACACGCCCCGCGTTGCGTTGTAGGATGCGGAGCTTGCTCCGCCCGTTTTCCTCTAGATGGACTATGAAATAGCAGGCGCAGCAAGCTGCGCTCCTACTGGTCTTACGGTTATGCTTTTTCGCTAACCGCTAACTGCTAATCGCTGATCGCTGAATCATCCCCGCCGAAGCTGCCGCCCGTGTCGTCGTCAAAATCGGGCAGACTCGCTTCGATGTCTTCGGGCGATTCGCCGCGCTCCAGCCGCGAGACGACTTCTTCAAACTCCGGCCCCATGTCCTCGCCGACCTCGTCGCCCATCTCGCGCAGCATCCGCCCCAGCGTGGCCGGGTCCGCATTTTCGAGATCGTCGAAGGCGGTGTCGTCGTCCACATCTCCCGACAACAGGCGCGACAAAGGTGAGCTTTTGATCGCCACACGCGAGATCAGGCGCGTCAGATTGGTGCTGCGGCAGCGTGGACAGGCAGGCGTCGCCTCGGAATATTCGGCGACGGTGGCATAGCGCAGCGCGACCTTCCGCCCGCAGTCGTTGCAGCGAAATTCATAGACCGGCATAGTAAAGTTTCCCCTCGGAGTTCCCTTTCCCACAGTGCCCGGAACTGCCAGTCAGATTAGCACGCAGGGACGAAGTGTCAAGTCCTTCGTGAACGTGCGCGTTCCCGGCGGATGCGGCATACTTGACATCAGCGCAGCGGAACGCGAGAAGGAAGTGAGCCGCCCATGATCGATCCGAACGTGCCCGTCGAACTGACGGCCGACCAGATGATGGATGACGTGCGCTATCTGAGCGTCGAGATCGGGCCGCGCCGCCCGGCCACCGCCGGAGAGCGCGCCGCCGCAGCGTATGTGCACGGGCAGATCCGCGCGCTCGACCCGCACTGGGAGCTAACCAACCAGCCGTTCCGCACGATCCCCGGCTTTCGCTGGCGGATCGCGCCGGTGTCCGCACTGACCGGGTTATCGCTGCTGGCCGGGCTGAAAGGCGGGCGGCAGCGGCGGTGGATCGCCGGGCTGGTGTCGGTCGCGCTGAGCATCCTCAGCCGGGACACGTTCCTGGCGCGCGAACTACCCGGCGAGCGCCCCCTGGCGCGCGGCGAATCGCAAAACGTCATCGTGCGGATTCCGCCCCGTAGAAAGGCACGGCGGCGCGTGGTCTTCGTCGCGCACCTCGATTCGGGCGTGCATCGCGTGACGACCAGCAGCCAAATCGTGTCCCATCTGCCGCGCACGCTCGGCGCGGTGACGCTGCTGGCGCTGGTTGGCGGCGTGCTGACCGCGCTGGCAGGCGGCAACCAACGTTGGCGTGCGCTGCGCACCGGGATCGCCGGGCTGGCGCTGGGCGGCGCTGGGCTCGCCGTGATAGACGAGAGCGGGCCGTCAGTCGCCGGAGCGAACGGTAATGCGTCGGGCGTGGCGGCGCTGCTGGCGGTGGCCCGCGCGCTGCGACACAATCCGCTGGAGAATACCGAAGTCGTCCTGGCGTTCACCGGCAGCGCGACGGCGGTCGGCGCGGGCGCCGACACGCTGGCGGTCGAGTATGGCGAAAGCTGGTCGGATGCGCTGTGGGTGGTAGTGAGCAACGTCGGCGCGGGCGAGCTGTGCTGGGTCACCCGTCACGGCATCAGCCCGTACGCGTATTACCACCCGCATCCCGAAGCGGTGCGCGTCATCGAGCGGGTGGCGGACGTTCGCCCGGACCTCGGCCTGATGGGCAAGCCGATGCTCTCGCTAGACGAAGTCGTCAACCTGCGCGACCGCGATCTGATGGCGGTCGGGCTGATGGCGTACGACCGGGTGACGGGGCACATCCCGAACTGGCGACAGCGCACCGACACGATCCACGAGATCGACCCGCTGACGATCGAGCGCGCCGCGCAGACGCTGTGGACTGCCGCGCAGGTGGTGGATCAGGCGGACTTCTGGCCGCCGCGAGACTGACGCGGCCAAAACGTTGCAAATGACATAGTCCCGGCAGGCACTTGCGCGATTGCCGGGCGATCGGCGAACTGCTAGACTCTGGATACTCTCCCCGCGCGGGAGTAATTCTTGTCCGCCATGTCAGGAGCGATGCCCATGACCGATCCCCATGATGCCAACCGACCCGACTGGCTGGAGGAGTTTGAAAACCTCGCCAACGATCAGCTCGAAGAAGGTTCGGCCTGCGAGCAGGTACATCCCATTATTGCAAAGTGGTACCAGGAACTGATGGCGGGCGATCCGCCTGAGGCGCGCGACTCGGTCTGGCAGGCGCTCCAATGCTTGACGACCGAGGTGCTGAATGATATTCCGCTGTCGCTGGTCGAAGTGCTGTCGTCAGAAGACGTGGACGAGGATCTAGCGGACTGGGTCACCGAGCTTCTGCTCATCGGACGTGCCTTTCAGATCGCGCTGGAAACCGGGCGGCTGGACGACCTGTAAGCCCCCGCGCAAAATTGAATATGCCAAAAGAACGGGCGGACTCGTTGTGAACGGGTCCGCCCGAATTGATTGTGCGAAAGAGCCGGGGAGCGTCAGTCGGAAAGCTGCGGCGGGCGTTCTGGCAGCGGGGGAGCGGCATTCTCCACCGCCGCGAAGGCCAGCAACACCAGCGCAACGAACGCCAGGAACCCGACGCCCGTCCCCAACAGCGTCAGGAAGCGCAGACCGAGCACGATCCCGGCGATGACGAACGGCAGGACGCTCGCGATCCCGGCACAGGCCAGGTAGTGCAACGCCTCAGACACCACGCCGCCGCGCAGGCCCTGCTTTTGCTTCGAGTCCCGCGCCAGCCTGACGCCGATCGCCAGTCCGAACGCGGCCCCGATGAGTACCGCTAGCAGCCAGTCGCTCACAGTCCGCCTCTAGAACAGCGTGTAAATCAGCGGGCCGCCGCCGCTGGACGAGCCGAACACGATCACAATCGCGAAGACGATCAGCGCGATGATCATCGGGATCAGCCACCACATTTTGGCCGCCCAGAGAAAGGCGAACAGCTCGCCGACAATCCCCAGGCGCGTCTTCAAGCCGGACACCTTGCCAGGCTGTTTGCGGGTGCGCTCAGTCATAGTGCTTACCTCTGTCCATCTTTGCCGATCAGATAGGGCCCCAGCACGAGCCAGTCGATCCCGCTGTTGCTGAACGTCCACCAGGCGTTCGCGGGGGTGGTGACGATAGGCTCGCCGCGTAGGTTGAACGAGGTGTTCATCAGGATCGGCACGCCGGTCGCCTGCCCGAAGCGGCGCACCAGCTCATAATAGCGCGGGTTGGTTTCGCGGTCGATGGTTTGCAGGCGGCCGGTGCCGCCTTCGTGCGTCGTCGCCTGGGCCACGTCGAGCTTATCCTCGTGGATCGGGCTGACCGCCAGCATAAAGCGCGGCAGGTACGCATTCTCGACGTTGGGATAGGCGAAATAGGTTGGCGCGTCCTCGCACGTCACGACCGGCGCGAACGGGCGGAACGGCTCGCGGAACTTGATCTTGGTGTTGACGATATCCTTCATCTCGGCGCGGCGCGGATCGGCGAGGATGCTCCGGTTGCCGAGCGCGCGCGGCCCCCACTCGAACCGCCCCTGAAACAGACCGATCACCTTCTGGTCGAGGATTTCGCTCACCACCCGATCGATCAGCCCATCCTCGTCCTCGCTGAAGTCGAGGTAAGGGATGCCTTCGCCGTCGAGGAAGGCGCGGATTTGCGCGGCGGAGAAGTCTTCGCCGTAGTAGGCGTGGGACATCACCATCTTGCGCGGCTTGCCGAGCACGACATGGTACGCCCACAGCGCCGCGCCCAGCGCGCCGCCATCGTCGCCCGCCGCAGGCTGGATGTAGAGGTCCTCGAACGGCGTCTCGGTCAGAATCTTGTAGTTGGCGACGCTGTTCAGCGCCACGCCACCCGCCATGACAAGGTATTTCGCCTGGGTGCGGGCGTGGAGCGCATTCGCCATGTTGATCAGCGCTTCTTCGGTCACAGCCTGGATGCTGGCCGCGACATCCGCGTAATACTGGTTGCGGCGCAGGGCTTCGGTTTCGCCGCTGCGGTGCGGCGCGCTTTTGGCGGTGAAGAAGTCGTCGCTATGGACGCGCGGCTCGCCAAACAGATCCGTGAAGCGCCCATTGAAGCTACGCGTCGCCGAGTGATGGAACGAGAAATAGTCCATGTTCAGCTCAAAGCTGCCGTCATCGTTCAGCGTAATGAGCTGCTTGACCTTATCGACGTAGCGCGGCTCGCCATAGGGCGCCATGCCCATGACCTTATACTCGCCGTTGTTGACGCGGAATCCGAGAAACGCCGTGAACGCCGAGTACAGCAGGCCGAGCGAGTGCGGGAAGCGCTGCTCCCAGAACAGGTCGATCGTGTTCGGGGCGGAGCCGTCCCACGGACCGCGCGCAAACCCCAGCGTGGTCGTCGTCCACTCGCCCACGCCGTCGACGGTCAACACCGCGGCCTCGTCGTAGGGCGAGGCGAAGAAGGCGCTCGCCGCGTGCGACATGTGGTGATCGCAGAAAAGAATCTGCTCCGGCCCGACGCCGGTATGCTGCTGAAGCAGGCTCTTGATCCAGAACTTCTCGCCGACGTAGGCCGTCACCGCTTCGCGCCAGAAGTCCCACGAGCGGGGGAAGGTTCCGAGCGCGGTTTGCAGGATGCGCCCGACCTTCACCATCGGCTTCTCGTAGAAGACGACATAGTCGAGATCGTGGCCGCTGATCCCGCCGCGCTCCAGGCAGAACTGGATCGCATGATGCGGAAAGCCGCTGTCGTGCTTCTTGCGCGAAAAACGCTCTTCCATCGCGGCGGCAATCAGCTCACCATCGCGGAGCAGCACCGCAGCGGAGTCATGGTAAAAGCAGGAAACGCCGAGAATGTCCACAGGTCAGAACTGCTTTCGCGCTTCGTCGAGCGAACTCCCCACCGGCGCGCGATCCAGCCACCGGCGCGGCGAGGTCCGCAGGTGCAGCGGGTCGCTCAGCAAGCGCACTCCCAATGCGAAGGGGACGAAAAGGGTGAAGTAAAACAGGACGGCGAACAGGCGGCCCTGGAAGTCACCAAACACCTCGCCGATGATCTTCCAGCGGTCCCACGCGATGCGGGTTAATTCCCTCACAATAATGTGCCCTCAACCCATCTGAGGCGGGCGCGGAGCATGGCGCCGCCTGCGCGGAATGCGCATTGGATTATAATGTTCGGATGGGTGCTGTCAAGGCAACTGCCGGTCTGTACAGGGCTGCGCGGTGGGCCTTTTCGGCCGCTTGACAGGAGATCGGCGCTGTGCTACAGTACCGGCGACAAGCGTAAATTAACGCATGTTTCATTGATTCATTCTTAAGGCTTTAGCATCTCGCAAGCGTCTGATTTATGCGCCAGATCGGCGCGAGAAGGCCGAAGCAGTCGGCGTTCGGTCAGGAGAGATACGGTGGCAAAGTCACGTAACGAGCAGCTCGTAGAGCGCCTGCGAGACCTGCAGGTTAGCTCGCCTGATATTGAAGCGGCGGCAATCGTCAGCGTCGACGGGTTGAGCATCGCCTCGTCGCTGCCCTCAAACAGCGAGGAAGACCGTGTCTCCGCGATGTCGGCGGCTATGCTCTCGCTCGGTGAGCGGATCGCAACCGAGCTGGGGCGCGGCACGCTGGAGCAGGTCTACGTCAAGGGCGAGCGGGGGTTCGTGATCCTCAGCGCGGTGGGCGAGGAAGCCGTGCTGACGGTCCTGGCGCGCCAGCAGGCGAAGCTTGGCCTGATCTTCCTCGATATGAGCCGCGCCGTCAAAGAGTTGGAGAAGCTCGTTTAGGACGGCACAACCGCCTGAACGGGTGATCGCCGCTTGACGGATTTTTGAATCACCGCAGCCTGCGTCCCTGGCGCGCCTGTTGGCAGCCGGGCGCGTTTATTGATGGCTTAAGACTGGCCGGGGGTCAGCCGTGAGCGAACAACCCCATCTGTTAATCGTTGAAGACGATCCTGACCTGGCCGAAATGCTGTCCGCCTTCTTCCACGTGCAAGGCTACGACACCAGCACTGCGGCCTGGGGTGAGGAAGCGATCCGCCTCTCGCAGAACGCCCCGCCCGACTTGGTGATCCTCGACATCCGCCTGCCCGACATCGACGGCTATGAGGTCTGCCGCCGCCTGCGCGCGCAACGTCGCACACAGGACGTGCCGGTGATCTTCCTGACCGAAAAGCGCGACCGTGTCGATAAGCTGGCCGGGCTAGAGCTGGGCGTGGTCGATTACATCACCAAGCCGTTCGACATTCAAGAGCTTCGCCTGCGGGTCCGCAACACGTTGCGCCGCGCCGCGCAAGCTTCGCAGATCAACCCGGTGACGCATCTGCCGGAAGGAGACGCCGTCGAGGAGCGGATGGTCGCGCTGCTGAACGCGGGCGGCGCGTGGAGCGTGGTACAGGTCGCGGTCGAAGGGCTGGCGACCTTCCGCGCGCGCTATGGCTTTCTGGCGGCAGACGACGTCTTGCGCGCTGTGGCGCTGATGATCAACAATACGCTGCGCGAGCAGAAGCGGGAAGAAGACTTCGCCGGGCATCTGGACGCGCACAGCTTTGTGATCCTGACCGATCCGGCGCACGCCGGGTCGCTCGCCGAGCGCCTGACGCAGCGCCTCAAACAGTCGATCGGCTTCTTCTATCCCCAGAAGGATCGCGATCCAGAGCAGGCGGCTCCCCCCGCCCCGGCGCTCCAACTGTATGTGGGCCGGCTGGATGGCAGCGCCGGTCCCTTTGCCGACCGGGCGGCGCTGCGCGACGCGCTTCAGGCACGGCTCGCGCTGGCCGCGGAGTAATGAAGCAGGCGTTTCGTGACGGGAGAGCGTGTCCTTTTTGTTGAAGATGCGGGTGAAGTCCGCAGCTTTCTGGCCGAGGTATTGACGGCAGCCGGGTATGACGTGCTGACGGCAGCGCACGGCGAGGAAGGCTTTGTCCTGGCTCGCGATCTGCGCCCGGACCTGATCATCACCGATTACATGATGCCAGGCATGACCGGCCTGGAAATGCTCGCCGCGCTGCGCCGCGAAGGGCTGCATCCCCCGTTCATCCTGATCACAGCCGAGGGGTCCGAAGAGCTGGCGGTCGAGGCGCTGCGCCTGGGTGTCAACGACTATCTGATCAAGCCGTTCGAGCCGGAAGACCTGCTTGAGGCTGCCGCGCGCGTCCTGCGCGATCACTGGACGCGCCAGATCACCGCCCATATTCCCGAGCAGCTTCTCGCGGCGAATCGCCAGCTTGAGCAGCGCCTGCGCGACCTCGACACCCTGATGCAGCTTGGGCAACGCGTTTCCTCGACGCTCGACCTGCAACCGGTGCTCGATCACGTCGTGCAGGCGGCGAAGACGATCACCCAGGCGGAAAGCGCCGTTCTGCTGCTGACGCGCAACTCGTCGAAGGACCTGTACCTCTACGCCGCGACCGAATCGCTGGCGAACCGGGAAGAGGCGCGGCGGATCCTGGTGTCCGACAGTGCCGCCGGTGAGGTGGTGCGCCGGGGGACGCCGCTGGTGCTGACCGACGTGCGCGCGCAGGGTCGAGCGACCGATTACTTCTTCCGCGACCTGGCGTACGTCCCGCTGCTGGTTCAGGGACGACCGATTGGCGTGCTGGGCGTCGTCAACCAGCAGAAAAGCACCGGCTTCGAGCGCGGGACGCTCCAATTGCTGAGCGTGCTGAGCGACTTCGCGGCGATCGCGATCACCAACGCGCAGTCGTACGCGACGGCCATCCACGAACGGGATACGCTCGACGCCGTCCTGCGCGACACCGAAGACGCGATCATCGTCCTCGACACGTCCGGGCGCGTGCTATTGTGCAACGACGCCGCGTGCGCGACGTTCGGCCTGGACTGCACCACGGTGCGCGGGCAACGCCTTGACGCGGTGACCGATCACGAGGGCCTGCTGGAACTGTTCGCCAACGAAGGGCGCCCCGGTCACCCCCGGACGACGGAGCTCAGCGTCGGAGATGGCACGCGCACGCTCAACGCGCACATGACGACCGTCAAGGGCGTGGGCAAGATCGCCGTGATGCAGGACATCACACACCTCAAAGAGCTGGACCGCATTAAGAGCGAGTTCGTGACGACCGTCTCGCACGACCTGCGCTCGCCACTGACTGCGATCCTCGGCTATCTGGAACTGCTGCGCCGCGCGGGTCCGATGAACGAGCGGCAGGAAGATTTCGCGATGCGCATCGTGAACAGCGTGCAGTCGATCACGACGCTGATCACTGACCTGCTGGAGCTCGGCAAGATTGAGGCGGGCCTCGATCTGGAGCGCGAAGTGACTCCGCTGGGGCCGATCATCGAGAACGTCGTCAGCGAGCGGCAGGTCGAATGGCAGGCGAAGCAGCAGACGTTGCAGATCGACGCGCCCGCCGACATGCCGCCGGTGCTGGGTCACCCCTTGCGCTTGCGGCAACTGGTCGCGAACTTGGTGGAGAACGCAATCAAGTACACGCCGCCGGGTGGTGAGATCGGCGTGTCGCTCGAAACGAAGGGGGATTTCCTGGTGCTGCGCGTCCGAGACACCGGGATCGGCATCCCCAAGAAGGACCAGCCGTACATCTTCGACAAGTTTTTCCGCACCGACCAGGCGATCGATCAGTTCAAGGGGACCGGCCTCGGCCTCTCGATCGTCAAGCGCATCGTCGAGCAGCACCAGGGGCGCATCTGGGTCGATAGCGAGCCGGGGCACGGCAGCGTGTTTACCGTTATGCTGCCGAGCCAGCCGAATAATCGGTGAGCGGTCAGCAATTAGCGGTTAGCGATTAGCTGAAGGCGGCGCTTGTAGGGGCCGGGCAAGCTCGGCTCTTGACTTTGCACGCCTGCTATTCTTCTATCAACGGGCACAGCAAGCTGCGCCCCTACGCAGACCGCCGGATTTCTGGCTGCGAAGCGCATAATGCCAGAAAAAAACGAGGGCAGCCGTGAGTGGCTGCCCTCGCTCATTCTACAGAACTGCTCAGAAACTACTGCGCCTGGAAGCTGGCCTGGATCTCGTTGGCCGTGGCGGTCAGTTCCTGGAGCGCGCTGAGGACGTCGCCGCCGCTGCTCAGCAGGTTGTCGAAGGTCGCTTCGGCCTCGTCGCGGACCACGTCGTAGCTGGCGATCTGCGGCTCAACCGCGCCTTCACCCTGAAGCAGATTCCACGCCTGCTCGTACTGCGGCAGGTCGGCGAACAGCGCGTCCATGCCTTCCTGGGCCGAGTAGCGCACCGGGAAGTACTGGCTGGCTTCCGCCCAGGCCGCCTGCTGCTCCGGCTCGGTGAACCAGCGAACGAACAGCCACGCCGCAAGCTGCTGCTCGGGGGTGGTCTTCGGGATGCTGACGCTGGCGCCGTAGACATTCACCACCGGCACGTCGGTGTAAGGCAGCGCCGTCACGCCCCACTCGAAGGGGGTCTCGAACGCGTCTTCGATGCCCTGCGCAACGAAGGGCAGGCCCGAGGTCGAGCCCATGAAGAACAGCGCCTTGCCAGCGGTGAAGTTGTTCTGATCACCATACTGCTCGGCTACCAGGGTCGCGCAACCGTCGTTGTAGAGATCAACCATGAACTGGATGTAGTCCACAGTCGCCTGGCCGGTGTAGTCGTACTGGCCGTCGGCGTAGATATTGCCGCCATTGGCGAACGTCCCGGCCGCGATATTCGAGGCGTCGGTACGAACGGTGTAACCGATCGCGTCGTCGCCGTCATAGCCGCTCCAGCCCTGCTCGGTGAAGGCGCAGGCCATCTCGCGGAACTCTTCCCAGGTGGTCGGCGGGCCGTCGTAGCCGAGTTCTTCAAGAGCGGTCTGGTTGTAGTACAGGCCTTCCAGCGAGCGGTTCGGCGGGAAGCCAATGCGAATCCCGTCTTCGGAAACGTCCTGCTGGAAGAAGCTGGGGACGAAGTCTGCGATTTCGGCTTCGTTCAGGCCCCAAGTCGGGTCAAGCACATAGTCGTCCAGGTTATCAACCAGCCCGCCCGCCTGATGATAGGCCAGCGCCTGATTCTGGTAGGCCACGACCAGGCTCGGAACGTCGCCAGTGGGGATGCCCGCGATCATCTTGGTGTAGATGTCGCCATAGCCACCCTGGTTCGACCCTTCAACGGTGATGCCCCACGGGTTGTTCTCGTTGAACTCTGCGATCAACCCGTTCAGGAATTCCTCGCGCGTGCCGCTGTGCTGATGCCACCAGGTAACCGTCTGGCCCCTGGGATCAACCCCCGCCAGCGGGCCTTCGGTGGCCGGTTCGACGGGCAGATCGAACGTGCTAACAAACCCCATGCCATCCTGCGCGCCAGCCGGTACCAGCGGCAGGGCAAGTGCTGCAACGAGCACCAGCGTGGCGAGAATACCCAATCTACGCATTGCTTTCGTCCTCCTTAAACGGCTCTCACAACTGGGTCCGGGATGCGCCCGGCTTGATACGCGAACATTCTCTCAAACGGACGATATGGCTGCGGTAACAGACGGTTAAATCTCTTTACCGCCCCTCAAAAGAAGTTTAACAGAAAGCACCCTCCTGCGGCGTATAAGTATCGTTTCAAAATCCGCTCGTAAGTGTATATCGACTTGGTTCATCCTGCTAGTGATTCGCGGCGCGAACAGGCGAAGTTCCTACGTGAATCTGATAGCTTTGGCAGGCAGCAAGATGTAAACTATAGGCAAACATAAGAGAAGGAAAAGCCCCGCGCGGCTCCCTCAGCGCGATGTGCAGATTTGACTATACTATGCGTCTCAGGCGCCGAGCGGTGTCTGAGGCGCCAGCCTGCTGACCGCCCACGCCCCTGGATGACTGCAGGGCGATCCGCCGGTGGAGCAAGAGGCTCCCGCTAGGCGATGCGCAGCGCGGGCACGCAACACGAAAACCAGAGAGACAGGCGTACTGGTAGTAAAGGACCCAACGATCATGATGCGATTCGACCGTTTCACGGAGCGCGCGCAGGATGCGGCCGTTCGTGCCTATGAAATCCTGCAGCGCTACGGACACAATCAGGTAGACACCGAACACATGCTGCTCGCCTTGCTGGAGCAGCCCGACGGCGTGATCCCGCAGATTCTCGACAAGATGGGCGTGGATCAGAACGCGATCCGCGAGCGTCTGGACGAGGTGCTGCGCGCCAGCCCGAAGGCCGCGATCTATGGCGGCGGTGCGGGGCAGGTGTTCATCACGCCGCGCGTCAAGCGCGTGGTGGACGTCGCCAACGAAGAGGCGAACCAGCTCAAGGACGATTACATCAGCACGGAGCATCTGTTCCTCGCGATCCTGACCGAGCGGCGGACTGCCGTCGCGCGCATCCTGGCGGACGCCGGGATCACTAAGGACCGCGTGCTGGACGTCGTCAAGGACATTCGCGGCGGCCAGCGCGTCACCGACCCGCAGGCCGAGACGCGTTACCGCACGCTCGAAAAGTACAGCCGCGACCTGACCCAGATGGCGCGCGAAGGCAAACTCGATCCGGTGATCGGCCGTGACGAAGAGATCCTGCGCGTGATCCAGATCCTCAGCCGCCGCACAAAGAACAACCCCGTGCTGATCGGCGAGGCGGGCGTCGGCAAGACGGCCATCGTAGAGGGGCTGGCGCAGAAGATCGCGTCGAACGATGTGCCCGAAATCCTGATGGGCAAGCGTGTCGTCAGCCTCGACCTCGGCGGCATGATCGCCGGCAGCCGCTTCCGTGGCGAGTTCGAGGAGCGTCTGAAGGCCGCCATCGAAGAGATCCAGCGTTCTGAGGGCGAGATCATCCTGTTCATCGATGAGCTGCACCAGGTCGTCGGGGCGGGCGCTGCGTCCGGCGCGCTGGACGCCAGCAACATGATGAAGCCTGCGCTGGCTCGCGGCGAGCTGAACTGTATCGGCGCAACCACGCTGGACGAGTATCGCCAGTACATCGAGAAGGACTCCGCGCTGGATCGCCGTTTCGCGCCGGTGTTCGTTGATGAGCCGACCGTCGAAGAGACGATCGAGATGCTGCACGGCCTGCGCCACCGCTACGAGGCGCACCACAAGGTCGAGTACTCGGATGCGGCGCTGGTCGCTGCTGCACGGCTGAGCCATCGCTACGTCACCGACCGCAAGCTGCCGGACAAGGCGATCGACCTGATGGACGAGGCCGCGTCGAAGCTCCGCGTCGCCCTTTACTCGATGACTGACGAGTTAAAGGAGATGAAGAAGGAGCTGGATCGGCTGGCGGCAGAGGAAGAAGAAGCCAGCCTGAGCCGCGACTACGAGCGCGCCGCCGTGCTGAAGTCGCGTCGGCTTCAGCTTGAGCAGGACTACGAGGACGAGCGCGAGCGCTGGAAGCGCGAGCACACGCTCGACGAAATCGTCGACGAGAACGACATTGCGGAAGTTGTCGCGCAGTGGACGGGCATCCCGGTCAACCAGATGCTCGAAACCGAGGCGCAGAAGCTGCTCCGCATGGAAGAAGTGCTGCACCAGCGCATCATCGGGCAGGAAAACGCCGTCAGCGCGATTGCCGACGCGATCCGCCGCGCCCGCAGCGGTCTGAAGGACCCGAAGCGCCCGATCGGCTCGTTCATCTTCCTCGGCAGCAGTGGCGTCGGCAAGACCGAGCTGGCGAAGGCGCTGGCGGAGTTCATGTTTGACGACGAAGATGCGCTGCTGCGGATCGACATGAGCGAGTATCGCGAGCAGCACACCGTCAGCCGCCTGTTCGGCGCGCCGCCCGGCTACGTCGGGTATGAGGAAGGCGGCCAGCTCACCGAAGCCGTGCGCCGTCGCCCGTATCGCGTCATTCTGTTTGACGAGATCGAGAAGGCGCACCCCGAGGTGTGGAACGCGCTGATGCAGATCCTCGAAGATGGGCGCATGACCGACGGTCAGGGGCGGACGGTGGACTTCCGCAATTCGGTCATCATCATGACCAGCAACCTCGGCACGCAGTTCGCCCGCAAGGGTGGCGCGCTGGGGTTCGTACCGGATGGCGATCCGCAGCTTGTGGCTGACCACAAGGCGATCGAAGAGGCGATGCGCAAGACGTTCCGGCCGGAGTTCCTGAACCGGATCGATGAGATCATCATCTTCGAGCCGCTGACGATCGAGCACGTGACGCAGATCGTGGACCTGCAGATGAAGGAAATCGCCAACCGTCTGGCGGAGCAGGAGCTCTACGTCTCCCTGACCGACGACGCGCGCCACAAGCTGGCCGAGCTCGGCTACGATCCGGAGTTCGGCGCGCGGCCGCTGCGCCGGGTGCTCCAGCGCTACGTGGAAAGCCCGCTCAGCGTCCAGTTGCTAAAGGGCGAGTACAAGCGCGGCGACATGGTGCAGGTCTTCGTCAACGACGAGGGCGAGATCGACTTCCAGTTGATCGAGGGCGAGCCGCTGCCTCGCTCAGTCCAGGCGGACGTGCCTGCCGACGCAGAGTAACGCGAGCGCACAGAACGAACACACCAATCCCGTGGGCGACCCGGTCGCTCGCGGGATTTTGTTTTTCAGCGGTTAGCAGTTAGCGATTAGCGGTTAGCGAAAAGCAAAACATCGCACGCGCCTCGTAGGGGCCGAGATTGCTTAGCCGCCAACATCCGGTTACGGAAATACTAGATGGGCGACGCTTGCCGTACCCACCATCCTTCCCTCACAAGGAGGGAAGGAAAAAAGCCGTGCGAGCGACCGGCTCCCCTTCCCTCGTTCTGGGGTAGGGGCAGGGGACGGGGGATGGGGGCGTGAGGAAAAACAGCGGGCGGAGCAAGCTCCGCCCCTACAGGATCGCTTTTTAGCTCTTGGCTAACCGCTAACTGCTAACCGCTAATCGCTACACAACGCCGCATCCTGCCGCACGACGACATACCCTTGGATCATCTCGCTGATCAGGTCGCCGCCGATGGTCGCCGTCACGTTGATGTAGATCGTATGCACGCCGGGCGCGAGGTTCGTGGTGTCCGCAAAGACGGTGACCGTCTCCCCGCTAGTCACTTCGGGCGGGTAGACCTCGACCGCCGGGCCGATCGGGGACATTGGTGTCTCGATCGTCGCGCGGAAGCTGCCCGGATAGCCGGAATTCACCACGGCAAATTCGCCTACCTGGACCGAGCCAGGGCACGCGACGCTTGCCTCGGCGGTCATTTGCTCGGCGTAGAGCGTCAGGCGCGGTTGGTAGTCGGTAACGCGGCGCGGCATGGAAGCGACCCGCTCGAAGACCGGCAGCGGCGACCCGTCGCTGCGCAGCAGACTGAACCAGCGCATATGGCTGCACACCGGCTGGACGTCGTGCGGAAAAAGCGACCAGTTCAGGTTCCACAGGAACATCGGTCCGGCCCAAGGCCAGTGACGGTCCGCCCAGTCGAAGGCGCGGACGGTGTAATCCGCTTGCGTCTGGCCGGAGACGCGCAGCCACGCAAACCCGGCGAAGTTCGGGTCGTTGTCCGCGCAGTTAACGCCATCCTCGGCCGGGTCGCGCAGCCAGCCGAACTCGGTCATCCAGATCTGCTTGTCGTAGATGCCGCGCTCCTCGAACAGTTCGCGGATCAGCTCCACACGCCGGAAGGTCAGGGTATCCTCGCTCGGCTCGGCTTCGGGCGGCTGGTTGTAGCCGTAGGGGTGATAGCCGAACGCGTCGAACCACTGCGCCGCGCCGTTGTCGAGCATTTCCTCGGCGAATTCGAGATCGCTGATCGCGCCGCGATCCCGCGTGGTGAGCGTCGGCGCCAGCCCGCCCGACACGACGATAATCGACGGATCGGCCGCCTTGATCGCGTTGTAGGCAACGCGCAGCATCTGCGTGTATTCCCAGGCGTTCGGGCCGTGCGGCCACTCCATCGCGAGGTTCGGCTCGTTGTGGACCTCGATCGCGTCCACGCCCGCGGCCGCCGCCGACGCGGCGCGTTGCCGCACGCTGGCGCGGAACGATTCCCAGTTTTCGGGCCACGGCAGGTCCATCCGCAGCAGGATGCGCTTGCCAGGGAACAACGCCGCCTGCCCTTCCTCGTAAATCTTCACCCAATCGACGCGCAGTTGATCGACCAGCGCAAGGTTGACGTTGGTGTGCGGCGCGACGTGGACGCCGTAGGCGAGGTGTGGCGGCGGCAGCGGCTCGCGGGTTTGCGCGTAAGTGGCGGGAGCGGAAAGCAGGTGCGCACTTGCCAGCGCAACCACCAGCAGCGCAAGGAAAACCAGTCTGGAGAATGAACGTCGCATAGCTTTCATAATGGCTCTGATTATAGACGACTCCGCAACGCAGGACAGTCGCCCAATGGTCCGCGTGTGGGGCCAGGGTGTTAGAATGGAGGCATCTGGCAATGTGAGCATGGAGTTACCTGCCATGAAACCGTACATCACCCTGATCACGCTGGGCGTGGACGATCTGGAGCGCTCGCTCGCGTTCTATCGCGACGGGCTGGGCCTGCCGACCGAGGGGATCGTCGGGCAGGAATCGGAGCACGGCGGCGTTGCGTTCTTCACGCTGCACGGCGGCCTCAGGCTGGCGCTG
>Ga0134094_1000804_pt1 | contig 35101 bp, 21 predicted proteins | sample 5_1taG_FD_94458 | JGI IMG/M metagenome (GOLD analysis project Ga0134094, IMG submission 94458) | Switchgrass degrading microbial communities from high solid loading bioreactors in New Hampshire, USA - 5_19_20_110_A1 metaG | ecosystem: Engineered > Bioreactor > Semi-continuous > Anaerobic >... | reverse complement strand
TTCCTCGGCCCGCTCATCATCCAAACGGCTCTGAGCAAGTTCTTCCTGAGCCAGCCGGCAGCGTTCGATCCGCTGAGCGAGTGCCACCTCTTCTTCGGCCGTGAGCAGGGGAACGCGGGCGGCCTCTCGAACATAAAGTCTTACCATATCGTCGGGTTCGATCTCGCGCAGGTCTTCCTGATCAACATCGGCCAGATAAGAGGAGGTCTCTTCAGCTTCCAGCTCTCCGGCGGCAAAGGTTTCACTTTCCCGTTCTTCGACGGTATCATCAGTGATCAGCACACCCGCGTCAGCGAGAGCCTGCGCCAGCGCTTCTCTCAATTCTTCATCAAACTCAGCCTCCGGGATGCAGTCAACTATTTCGCTCTCGCTGATGTATCCCTGCCGGCGCCCATGCACAATCAAAAGATTAAGCGATTGGGGGTCTATGCCTCGTTCAACGATCGACAGATTAATATCCTGGTCGTTCACAGGCAGTCCTTCCAGTTTCGTAGACGGATAAACCTGATCTCACTATATCAGCAAAAGAGCATCGCCTGCAGTAGGGAATATACGGGTTTAGCAGTAGGGATTCCCCCCAAGCCGCCAGACGCTGGTTGATCCGTGCAATATGAACATTTTAAACCGGGATGGTAAAATAATGTCTCTCGTCATGACAAATCTTTATGGATCGAGGCACTTTTACATGCAATTGGAATCGAATCCTTCTCAAATCAGCGGCAGCCAGACCGACACGGGTCATCCCGGATCAGACGTGGAATCCTTCAAAAAGGCGCTGCTGGACAACCTTTACTATGCTCGCGGGCAGGGGGAAGTAACAGCCAGCCCGGGTGATATCTACTTAGCACTTGCCCTGACCATCCGCAACGAGTTGATGCGGAACTGGCGCAAGACAATAGAAGAATATTCACGAACCCAACCGAAGTTCGTATATTATCTCTCCGCCGAATATCTTCCCGGCCGGCAGATCACACAGAACATTCTCTACACGGGGCTCGGCGACCTGGCGCGCAGGGCGCTGTCCGAAATGGGCTATGACCTGGACGAACTTATCCAGTTAGAGCCTGAGCCTGCACTGGGGAACGGCGGTCTGGGCCGGCTGGCGGCCTGCTTCCTCGACTCTATGGCCACACTGGATATTCCCTGCATCGGCTACGGTATCCACTACCAGTTCGGTATCTTTCAGCAGTCCTTCCGGGATGGCTGGCAGGTAGAAAGCCCGGATGACTGGCTTTATTACGGTAATCCCTGGGAGTTCCCCCAGCCCGACAACCGGGTGACCGTGGGCTTCGGGGGTCACACCGAGCATTATTACGACGAACAAGGCCGTTTTCGCGTCCGCTGGATACCGGCGGAGACTGTGTTAGGTGAACCGCGCCATATTCCGGTCCCCGGCTACCGCACCGGAACGGTCAATATGCTGCGCCTGTGGAGTGCACGCGCCAGCAAAGAGTTCGACTTCCAGCTCTTTGACGTCGGCGATTATTCCCGCGCCGCAGAACAGAAGATCTCATCTGAGAATATCAGCAAGGTGCTTTACCCCAACGACAGCACAATGCAGGGCCGTGAGCTGCGCCTCAAGCAGGAATATTTCTTTGTGGCCTGCTCGCTGCGCGACATAATCCGGCGCTTTCTGGTTTTCAGCAGCGACTGGCGAGAGTTCCCGGACAAAGCGGTGATCCAGCTCAACGATACCCACCCGGTCGTCGTCATCCCGGAGCTGATGCGTCTTCTGGTAGACGAATATCTGCTGGACTGGGATACCGCCTGGGAGATCACCAGCCGCACATTCGCTTATACCTGCCACACGCTCATGCCCGAAGCTCTGGAAAAATGGCAGGTGATGCTGTTTGAGCGCCTGCTCCCGCGCCACCTGGAGATCATCTACGAAATTAACGCTCGCTTTCTGGACCAGGTCCGCAAGCGCTTCCCTGGCGAACCCTATCGCGTGGCGCGCATGTCCCTGATCGAAGAAGGGTCCGAGCGCCGCATCCGCATGGCCTACCTGGCAGCCGTTGGCTGTTTCTCGATCAACGGCGTCGCCAGACTGCATTCAGACCTGCTGAAGCAGAGCGTGCTGCGTGATTTCTACGAGATGTGGCCGGAGAAGTTTAACAACAAGACGAACGGCATCTCCCCGCGCCGCTTCATCCGTCTTGCCAACCCCCGGCTCTCGCAGCTCATCACCGATTCCATCGGCGATGGCTGGCTGACCGATCTGGAACAGCTCCGCAAGCTCGAAGACTGCATCGACAGGGACGATTTCCGCCAGGCCTGGAGGCAGGTCAAGCAGCAGAACAAAGAAGATCTGGCTGCTTATATCGAGAAGGTCCTCGACATCCAGGTCGACCCGAATTCGATGTTTGACATCATGGTCAAACGTCTGCACGAATACAAGCGCCAGATCCTCAAGGTCCTCCACATCGTCACGCTATACAACCGGCTGAAAAACAATACCTCGCTGGATATCACGCCGCGCACCTTTGTCTTCGGTGCCAAAGCCGCCCCAGGATATCACACAGCCAAGTTGATCATCAAATTGATCAACGATGTCGGCAGGACCATCAACAACGATCCCGACGTCAACCAGGTCATCAAAGTTGCCTTCCTGCCGAATTTCAACGTTACACTGGGTGAGAGAATATACCCGGCCGCAGATCTGTCCGAACAGATCTCCCTGGCCGGTAAAGAAGCCTCCGGCACCGGAAACATGAAGTTCGTCCTCAACGGCGCCGTCACCATTGGCACTCTCGACGGGGCCAACATCGAAATCCTGGAAAGAGTGGGGCCCGAAAACTTCTTCCTGTTCGGCCTGAAAACGCCCGAGGTCTTCGCGCTGAAGTCCCGGGGCTATAACCCCTATCATGAGTATGAGAAGAATCTCGAATTGAAGGCGGTGATCGATCTGATCGCGTCCGGTCATTTCTCCTCCGGCGACAGCCAGCTCTTTCGGCCGCTGGTCGACTCCCTGCTCCACAAAGATGAATATATGCTCCTGGCGGATTACGCTTCCTATATTGCCGCGCAGGAAGAGGCCGGCAGGGCTTACAGAGATCGTGAGCGCTGGACGCGTATGTCAATCCTGAACACGGCTCGCAGCGGGTATTTCTCCTCGGACCGCACCATTCTGCAGTACAACAAAGAGATCTGGAAAGCCCCGCGCATTCCCATCCCTGATTCTTCCTCAAAATAAAAACAGAGCCAGCGGTCATTGCGCTGGCTCTGTTTACTTTATTGATCCCCGGTGGTTATACCCGGGCCGCTGACTCTTCTCCCGAAGGGCTGAGCCGCTGCCGGGTCTTTGGATTGCGCAGCCGCTGCAGCGCCTGGGCTTCGAGCTGGCGCGCCCGCTCACGGGTGATCCCCATGCGGCGGCCGACCTCGTTTAGAGTCAGGGCCTCACCGTCCTGCAGTCCAAAGCGGAGCTGCAGAACCAGCCGTTCGCGCGGCGGAAGCGTTTCCAGCATCCGGTAGAGATCCTGGTTGACGATCGAGTCCATGGCCGACTCTTCCGGATCACTGCCCGTGTCGTCAGGGATGAAATCGCCCAGCGTCTCCTCTTCATCTTCGCCGATGGGAGTCTGCAGAGACAGAGGCTGCTGGACAACTTCCATCATCATATCGATCTTCTCGACGGGAACTTCCAGAGCTTCGGCCAATTCTGTGCGCGTGGGTTTGCGACCCAACCGCTGCTGCAGGGCATGCTGCTCGCGCAGCATCCGGTTCACCTGGTCGCCCATGTAAACCGGCAGGCGAATCGTGCGGCTCTGCTCAGCAAGGGCGCGCGTGACCGCCTGGCGGATCCACCAGGTAGCATAGGTGCTGAACTTGAAACCCCGGTGGTAATCGAACTTCTTTGCGGCCCGCATCAGACCGATATTGCCTTCCTGGATCAGATCCAGGAAAGGAACACCGCGTCCAATGTACTTCTTCGCGACGCTGATCACCAGGCGCGCGTTGGCCCGGATCAGGTGCTCGCGGGCATTCCAGCCGTCTTCGATCAGTAAGCGCAGTTCCTGCATCCGTTTCGGACCGACCTTACCACGCGCCAGTTCCTCCTGTGCCATTTTTCCACGTTCGATGCGCTGGGCAAGTTCGATTTCCTCTTCAGCGGTCAGCAGGGAAACGCGCGCCGCCTCGCGCACGTACAGGCGGACCATGTCGTCAGTCTCGATTCCATCCAGGTTTCCAGCCTCGAGGTCCTCGAATGATTCGCTGGCGACATCTTCTTCAAAGTTAACATCAGGATCCTCAAGTTCCAGGCTGTCGGCTTCAAGTTCTGTCTCGGGAGCATCTTCCAGGACATCTTCATCCGCCGCGGTAACCGGCAGATCTTCAATCGAGCTGTCATCATCAACAAAGCCTTCACCGCGGATCAGTCTCAGGAAATCGTCCTCAGACATCGAGTAACCCATTTTTTCGTCTTCAAGCAAATAGCTCAACTGTAAATCGCTCATCCCAATACGCCTTTCTTAAACGCCTTAACTCAGGCGGAATGAAGTCAGATACAATCGTACAAAACAGGCGGCCCGGCTCCCCTTGCCAGGTCGAAGTACTCCTGTCGCGCAAATAATCAGTGCGGAACTGATTATCTGGGTTGTATTCGACATCAAATCAGGGGATAATATTGTCTGTGCGGAAGAGTTCAGTCTTTCTAAAACTTCAATTGCCCCAGGAATGGCACTTTACACCAAACTCTCCGGCAAAGGTTGACATTATAACATATTATTTACCTTAATGATTAGATTTATGTAAGAATATCATTTGAAACATATTAATTTACGACAGGAGCATGCATTGGCAGAGATCGCACCCAGAGAAATAAACCGCGAAAGCCTGCGCACCCTGGTTCGCAGAGGTGCGCAGTTGATTGAAGTCCTGCCGAAAGATGAATACGAAGAAGTCCACCTCGCAGGTGCCGTAAACATTCCCCTCGCCATGATCAGCCGGTTAACTGCAGACCGGCTGGAGTGGGAAAAGCCGGTGATCGTCTACTCGCGCGATAGTCTGTGCGATATCAGCGCGCGTGCCGCATGGCGCCTTTCAAGTATGGGCTTTACGCAGGTGTTCCGCTATACCGCCGGCAAGGCCGACTGGCTGGCAAACGGCCTGCCCGTGGAAGGAAACCGCTCGCGCACTCAAGATGCAGGGGATGTCGCGGACCTGGACGTCCCCACCTGCAAGCGCAGCGACCGGATTCGTGATATCCGTGACCGCGTTCAGAAAGAAGGCTGGGATCACTGCGTGGTGGTCAACGAACAGTTAATCGTTCTCGGGCTCCTTCGGCCGGTCGACTTTGAAAAAGCAGATCCGGGGTGGCCGGCCGAAGAGGTGATGGATCGCGACCCGCAAACTTTCCGGCTCAATACTCCTCTATCCGAAGTGCGCGCATATTTCGCCGCCAACCCCCACATCACCAGCGCCCTGGTCACCACCACCGACGGGGCCCTCTTCGGCCTGCTTCGCTTGCAGGATCTCGAACAATAAAATTGAAATCCTTCTCATACTGCCATCCCTATTGGCTATGCGCAGTCTAAGGAGTCCTTTCGCCTATGATCGAAGAGTTTTCCATCTCCCAACTGGCAGATCTGATGCACAGCGGTGAGATCACCTCGCGTGAGCTTGTCTCCACTTACCTCGACCGCATCGAATCCATCGATCGCAGCGGGCCTGCCCTCAACTCGGTGATCGAAATCAATCCCGATGCCCTCGACATCGCCGAGATGCTCGACCAGGAACGCGAGCTCGGTCAGGTTCGTGGCCCCCTGCACGGAATCCCGATCCTGCTAAAGGATAATATCGACACAGCAGACCGGATGCAGACCACATCGGGCTCGCTGGCACTGGAGGGCTCGCATGCCGCGAAGGATGCCCCTCTCGTCGCCCGGCTCCGACAGGCCGGTGCTGTGATCCTGGGCAAGACCAACCTCAGCGAATGGGCCAATTTCCGCTCGCCGCACTCCATCAGCGGCTGGAGCAGCCGCGGCGGTCAGACTCGCAACCCGTACGCCCTGGACCGCAATCCATCCGGCTCTTCTTCAGGTTCCGCGGTCGCAGTTGCGGCCGGGCTCTGTGCGGGGGCCGTCGGTACCGAAACCGACGGATCGATCACCTGCCCCGCTCATGCCAACGGGGTGGTCGGCCTGAAGCCCACTCTTGGCCTGGTCTCGCGCACCGGGGTGATCCCGATCGCTCACAGCCAGGACACCGCCGGCCCGATGGGCCGCACCGTGAGCGATGTCGCACTCCTTCTGGCCGCGATGGCCGGCGGCGATCCTGAGGATCCCGCCACGCTGGCGGCGGAAGGCCGCTTCATCAGCGATTACACCCCTTACCTGAAGCCGGACGGCCTGAAAAACGCCCGCATCGGCGTCGCGCGAAACCTGTTTGGCTTTCACCCCCTGGTGGATAAAGTCATGGAAAGCTGTCTCGAGATCATGAAAGCCTGCGGCGCTGACTTGATCGATCCGGCCAATGTGGATACCGCCGACAAGCTCGCAGAGACGGAAATGGAAGTCCTGCACTATGAGTTCAAGGACGATCTGAACAAATACCTCAGCAGGTTGGGCCCGGAAGTGCAGGTGCACTCCCTGGAAGATGTGATCAACTTCAATGAAAAGCACCGTGACCGTGTCATGCCTTACTTTGGACAGGAGTGGATGCTGATCACCCAGGAAAAAGGTCCCCTGACCGATGAAGCCTATCTGAAAGCGCTCGAAACCAACCACCGCCTCGCGCGCACCGACGGGATCGATGCCGTGCTGCAAAAACACAGCCTGGACGCGATTGTCGCACCCACCGCCGGCCCTGCCTGGCTGATTGATTACGTTAACGGCGATCACTCACTGGGGCGCGCCTCCAGCCTGCCGGCAGTCGCCGGGTACCCGCACATAACGGTGCCAGCTGGTTTTGTTTACGGGCTTCCGGTAGGGATCTCCTTTATCGGGGCTGCGTTCTCGGAACCGCTGCTGCTGCGGCTGGCTTACGCCTTTGAACAGGCCAGCCAGGCGCGCCGCCCGCCTCGCTTTCTGCCCACAGCAGAAATCCAGCCATAGACGCGTGTATCGCTGCATTAAACCGGCGGCAGGGCCTGGAAGCGGGCCACCAGGCCCTGCCGCAGTCCACAGTTCTACATTCAATCAGGAGGGATATTCATGCAGCCCAGTCCACTTGCCGGTCAGCCTCCCCCACGCGAGATGCTGGTCAACGTCTCACGGCTGGTGTCAGCTTACTACACCGGCCAGCCGGATATCTCACAGCCAGGCCAGCGTGTAACCTTCGGCACATCCGGTCACCGCGGCAGTTCGCTCGAAAACAGCTTTAACGAAACCCACATTCTCGCCATCAGTCAGGCGATCTGTGATTATCGCCAGTCGGCAGGGATTTCAGGACCGCTGTTCATCGGTATCGACACCCACGCTCTCTCCGAGCCTGCGCTGGCCTCCGCGCTGGAGGTTTTCGCCGCCAACGGGGTTGAGGTCCGCCTGCAGACCGGTCTGGGCTATACCCCCACCCCCGTAATTTCCCATGCCATTCTCACCTACAACCAGAGCAGCCCGCCCGGGCTGCGCGCCGACGGCGTGGTGATCACCCCTTCGCACAATCCCCCTGAGGACGGCGGTTTCAAATACAACCCGCCTGAAGGCGGGCCTGCAGATACGGAAACCACAGCGGCCATTCAGAATCGAGCGAACGCCATCATCCAGAACGAGCTGCGCACAGTCAACCGCATTCCTTTCGCCCGCGCCCGCAGTGCCGCCACCACTCATGAAGTTGACCTTATGACACCCTACCTGGAAGACCTCTCCGGGGTGATCGACCTGGAAGCGGTCGCTGCCGCCGGGATCTCTATCGGCGTGGATCCCATGGGCGGTGCAGCCGTCGAATACTGGGGCCCCCTGGCTGATCGCTATAACCTGAATCTCAAGGTCGTCAATCCTGTCGTTGACCCGACCTTCTCATTTATGACCGTGGATACAGATGGCAAAATCCGCATGGACTGCTCATCGCCCGACGCCATGGCCCGCCTGGTGGAGATGAAAGACGATTTTGACATCGCCTTCGGGAACGATCCGGACGCTGACCGGCACGGCATCGTTACCCGCAGTACCGGCCTGATGAATCCCAATCAGTTTCTGGCCGTGGCAATCTGGTATCTTTTTCAGCACCGTCCGGGATGGAGTAAAAGAGCCGCGGTTGGCAAAACCATGGTTTCCAGCTCGATGATCGACCGGGTCGCCGGGCAGTTGGGCCGCCAGCTGGTCGAGGTCCCGGTCGGTTTCAAATGGTTTGTCCCGGGCTTGCTGGATGGTTCACTTGGGTTTGGGGGTGAAGAGAGCGCCGGCGCTTCCTTCCTGCGCCGCAGCGGATCGGTGTGGACGACGGATAAGGACGGCATCATCGCGGGACTGCTGGCGGCCGAGATCCTCGCCGTCACGGGTAAAGACCCGGGCGAACAATACCGCAGCCTGGAAGATGAGTTGGGCCAGTCTTTCTATGCGCGCATCGACGTGCCAGCCAGCCGCGCCCAGAAAGAGGTTCTAAAAGCCCTCTCACCAGAGCAGGTGGATGCGCAGTCGCTGGGCGGGAATAAAATTACAGCCCGCCTGACGCGGGCTCCGGGGAACAATGAAGCACTCGGCGGCCTGAAGGTCGTGACCGCAAACGGCTGGTTCGCTGCCCGGCCTTCAGGCACCGAGGATGTTTATAAGATCTATGCCGAGAGTTTTATCAGTGCGGAACACCTGCGCCAGATCCAGGAAGAGGCGCAGGCGGTGATCCATCGCACGTTTCAGGCCGCAGGAGCCGGTTGATTTTACGGCTCCGGTGTGCGCGTAGGCGGGGGCGCAGCGCCTACGTCTGCGATCAGCACCCATCCGATGACAGCACCGGATTCTCGTTCAAACTCAACCAGCACACACTCCCGGTTGAAATCGTCGAAACGCCGCTCTGAAGGCAGGAACCGCACCCGGCCGCCGCTCGGCACCCGCCCCACGGCGGTAAAGTTTTCGTAGCAGCCGTTGCGCGCCCAGGTGTCTCGCTGGATAAACCCTGCCAGAGGTGTCGGTGTGAGCGTCGGTGTCGCTGTCTCCGTAGGGGTCGGTGTTTCGGTGGGCGTCACCGTGGGGGTCGGGGTTTCGGTTGGCGTCGCCGTCGCTGTAGCCGTTGCGGTCGGTGTCAGTGAAAGCTGGTAAGCCTGAAAGCGGCCGATCCCCCAGCGCAGCAGCAGCCCGAGGATGATGAATCCAATGATGATCCCGCCGGCCTTGATCCCCAGCAAAGATAGATGGTAGCGGCGCAGTGAACGCGTCAGGAAGATCACCCGCGGATCGTTCGGATAGCGCCGGCGCACGTCTTCGCTGATGCGCGAGGCTTCTGCCGGCCAGCTCCGCTTGCTGTCGTATGCCCGCTGGGCTAGCTGCAGGTCGTTCTCATATTTTTGCACCTCCCGCAGCAGCTTATCCACCCCTTCCTGCGTGCGGTCCAGGCTCTCGTCCATGCCTTCAAGGTTGCGGATTTCGTCCAGCTTCGCCTTTGCCCGGTTGAGCAGATGCAGCGCCTCCTCGATGGAGGCCGCACTCTCCGCCTGGGTTTTCAGCGTGCGGATCTCCTCTTTCAGCGGCTCCACAACCCGGGGGATCACCCCCTGAATGCGCTCCTGCAGCCGGTTAAAGGCCGGGTTCTCACCAAATTCGGCGATGAACCCGTCCACCTCGGCCTTGATCGAAGAGAGCGCCTGCGGTTCGATCTGCGGGCGGCTGAGCGTCTCCTGGATGGCACGCATCCTGTCGCGCACCCGGCGCAGATCATGCGCCCGGTCCTCATATCGCGGCATCCCCGTCGCCCGCAGCGCAGTCTCTACCCGCTCCAGTGCCTCGTCGATCTTTCCCTGGCTGAAGAGCTCCTGCCCTTCTTCGTAAACGTTCTCGGCGTCAATGTTTTCCTGCAGCTTCTGGGCAAATTCCTGCCCTTCCTGCCAGCGCTGGATGCCGAGTTCGCGCAGGATCGACTGGGCTTTTTCCAGCAGCGCCAGGGCATCTTTGAAGCGCCCGACGCGCGCTGCCGACTGTGCCTTTCCATAAGCCGAGGCGGCGTCGGCCGGCAGCGCCACGGCAGGGATGTAACCGGTGCGCAGGTAATTTTCGGACTCGGCCCGGTGCTGCTTTGCCCGGTCCCAGTTCGGCTCCAGCTGCAGTACTCGGTCGAACAGGTTGATCGCCTCGGCATAGCGGCCGCTGTAAAACAGCTTTTCGGCGGCTTCCATGTGCTGTTCGGCCACCGGGTTGTGCTCTCGCACCTCACCGGCCGCCGGGCCGTTGCGAACTTCAACGTCGACCGGTGCCTGACTTTCTACACTCGACGGCGCGGGTCCATCGCCGCCGTCAACATCACCATCGTTCTCCCCGCCTTCGATGGCGCGAATTTTGGCTTTAATTTCGCGCCGCACATTCTGAACGCGCCCCCTGTCCTGTATGGATAAGGTCTGGTAATCATCAGAATTCAAAAATTCTTCGATTTCCAGCGCCAGTTTTCGCAGTTCGATGAGATCAGGCTGTTCTTCCGCCATCAAGCGTTCAAACTGGCTTTCTAAGGGTTCAAAAGGCGTCATGGTTCTCTCTTCAACGCTCTCCGGCATGGCCCGACAGCAGGCAGTGCGGAGAGTAGTGTTTCATTCGGAATCGGGAAGCTGCTGGTAAATCTCGTACAGGTCCTGGCGCAGTTCGCGCACCTGGGAGTAGCCCTCGGTCAGCGTCTTTTCGATTATCTCTTTCAGGCGGTTTGGCAGCCGCTCATCGTCGTAAGTCCACTGCACGCGATACTGGTGGGAAGCCTGTTCGATCTCTTCAGGACGGTTAGGTCCCAGGGGAAGCGCTCCCGGTGCGGAGCGCCCGGTCATGATATGGTGCAGGGCACGCGCCCCGAATTGTACCAAATCGAACTGCTTCTCTCCACTCGACAGCCCCTGTGGATGCCGCCGGGCAATGTTCCAGTCGATCATCACCACCCCCTGCCGGTTCGCATCCCAGTAATAATGCAGGATTTTGTGGTCCCGGTAAACGATATTGCGGTCATGTGCGACCTGAAGGATATCACAGATCTGAATCGCCAGGAACAGGCTCTCCCGCAGGGGGAGGAAACGCCCGTGAGTATGTCCGGCATCGCAGTACACCATGAGGTTGTGCTGCTGCGGATACCTTTCAAAGGCCAGGTATGGCAGCCAGCCCTGACCGATCCTGACATCCATCGAAATCAGAAAGTTCTGCAGCTCCTCCACGCCGTAGCGCTGGATCTTCCCCCTCAGGCCGGCTCCGGAGTGCTGCCGGTCTTCAGGCGGCAGCGCATGCCCCTCATCCAGGCGCAGGAAACCCAGCTCATACATGCGCATCACACCGGGCACATCCCGCATCAGGGTGAGGATCTGCGCTTCTTCCCGGAAGAGCGGCGCAGCGTATTCCGCCTCGTCGGGGCGCATAATTTTGATCGCCGCCCCGGGCTGTTCGGGGATGCCCTGCAGCCGTCCGCTGAACACGCGTGCCGAAGACCCGCGCGCTTCAGGTGCCCAGGTATCCAGCGGTTCACCCAGGGCCAGATCGCCTTCCGGACCCAGCACCCCCTCGCGCACGCCGTGCAGCCCGGGCAGCTCAGCGATAGAAACCGGATCCCGTTCCAGGGTTAGTTTGCGCGTGCGCGGCAGGTTGATGGTCTCTCGCGAGCGGTACTCGTTCAACCAGGGGATCTCGGTCAGTAGTTCAGGGTGTTCCATAATCAGGTCAGCCGGGCGGGCGCCGTTGCGCAGCTGCTTCAGGCTGTTGAGGATGAGGTCCAGCCAGCCAGCCGGCCCTACCTGGTTGCGCAGATCGCGGCCGGCCAGCTCGACCTGTGTCAGGTAATCGTGCAGGGGTTCGTCCTTGCCCGCTCCCTGGCGCACACGCAGCAGCCACTGCGAAGCGGAGACCAGGGCACGATCAGCAAGCAGCAGCCTGCGGCGGTGAGGGTCCCAGAGCAGCAGGGTGCGCAGGCCGCGCCGCGCGGTTTCGAACTCTTTTCGAGCCCAGGCATCCATCACCAGGCCCACCTGGGCTCTGGCCTGTCCCAGGGCCTTATCCAGGCTCTGCTGTGAGCCGGGCAGCACCCTTTCAATATCATCGATGAGGCCGTCAATATCGCGGTATTCGATACCTGCATTCGGAGGCGCCGGCTCGACCTCTTTCCACTTTTTGATCACTTCCTCTTCGAGCATCCGCACCAGCGCTTCAATCATCTCCGGGTTCTGCCCGCCGTTCCCATCCGGCAGCCCTCCGGCGCGGAACAGGTTGGACTGCAGGGTGAAAAATAAGCGGCTGACGACCACATAAGGGGTCATCACATCGTCATCGAGCTGCAGGTGGATTTTGCGCACGCGCTGGCTGATCTCTTCCCACCATGCAGGCAGCGGACCTTCTCCGACCAGGCTCATCGCCCTCCACAGCAGGCTGGGCCAGTCTTCAGCCACACCGGCATGCAGTGCCTGGAGAAAGCGCTTCTGGCGCTCGTCGAGCGGCGTGCCGGCGGTCAGGTCAAAGAATTCTCCTCCCAGATCCGCGCAGTCTGCCAGCAGCTTCCATTTGACCGCCTGCATCTCTGAGTCTGCAGAGGGCAGTGATCCAGCCCGGTCACAGATCTTCCGGAAAAGCTCCAGTCGCTCTGCCAGACCGGTTTCTTCAACCCCATCGGCTGTAGAAACGACCTTTGCAGCAGCCTGTGCATACAGGCGCTCCGCGGCGCTGTAATCGGGGACCTCTCCAAAATCGAAGATCTGCTGGTGGATGTCGGCCAGGTCTTTCAACAGGTCCGGGTGCGGCGCGCTGCTCCAGGCAAGGTCGGCTTCTCTGCGGCGAGCTTCCCGCAGCCGCTCCATCTCCTGCTCAAACAAGGCTGCAGTGCGCTCTTTCAGCGGTTTCACGCCCTCAGAATAGGCATTACCGGGTGAAATCTCGGCCGGCCAATCCAGACGCTCGAAAAGCTCCGGGCTGCAGTCGGCCACGAAGCGCCCCATCTCCTGCAGGAACTGCACATAATCGTCAATGCGCGAATAATGGCGGTCTTTGGTAGCACCGTCCGCCTCCAGAAACTGGCCGTTCCCCCAATCGATGATGGTCAGCACTCGCCTGCCCGGATCCCAGTACACATGCTCGGGCTTGACATCGTTCCAGATCACCCCCGCCTGCCGCACCCCCTCACGGGTAATTTCAGTGAAATGCACTTTTTCAAAAAGGGTCACCAGACCCAGCAGCGCCCGCAGCAGCACCAGTTCGGGGATAGATCCCCGCTCGATCAGATGCTGAATAAAAATCTGTTCTTCAGGGCTGCGCGGTTCCTGCTGTTCTTCTTCTGCCTTCCCAAAGCGCGCCAGCCGCGACATCGTGGCCAGGTCCATGCCCGGCGCCTCCTCGATCACCACGAAGTACTGGTCGCCGAACTCGCTGCCCGGTTCGCTCTGGTCGATCAGGGCCGGTGTGCGCACGGCCAGATCACCGCCTGGGAGGGCGATGCCCTCCAGGGCGCGCAGGATCCTGCCTTCGGTTTTGATTTGAGCGGCCTGCCGCAGTACGTCGGTTGTAAAGCTGCTGCGGTTCGGACGTTTTAGAATCCCCGGTTTCTGCTCGAGCAGCGATTCCACACGGTAAACTTCACCGGCATCGCCCTCTCCGAGCTTCTTCACCAGGCTCCAGCGGTAGCGCTGCCCCTTAATAATCCCACCGGCGATTAATGGCTTTCCAGCGTCCAAAATGCTCAATATCCTCTTCTTGAGAAAGCTCGAATACGGTTATCCCGTCACGGGGCCCCCCTCGTTCCTTCATTGCAGAATTTATCACACCATCCCAGGAAACTTTTGTATTATACCGATAACCACGAATTCTGGCATCGAGCGATAAAGGTGGAAAAAAATATAAATCTTAGGAGTCAGAGAAAATGCAAGCCTCCCCTGCCGGATATCGACAATTGCGTCGATCCCGAAGGGAAGGCCCGCAGATAAAAAAGGTTCTAATACGTGTGTAATTTTACTCAGATGCACCCATTTTTTTCTGCCACATTTACGTTCAAAGCTTTTGCTGTATGGCCCCCATTAGCATCTCTTCACTGAATGAGACCGTTTCCGTTCTCTCCAACTCTTGCATAATGGTTCCATCGTGCAGCACCAGCACACGGTCGCACAACGAAGCGATTTCATCCATATCCGACGAAACCAGAATGACCCCATTTCCACTGCGCGCAATTTCACGTATGATCAGGGCGATATCCCTTTTGGTGGCAATGTCCACACCCACTGTCGGGTCATCAAGTAACAATATTCTCGGGTTTGCAGCCAGGCTCTTTGCAAAGACCACCTTTTGCTGGTTGCCGCCAGAAAGTTGCTCAACGTATTGATCAATGCTGTTAGCCCGAATCTTGAGATCCTCCATATAACTTTTGGCAATGGCTCTACCTTCATCTTCCCGGATGAAAAGCAGGCGCCTCAATCGATCCCAGATTGGCAATAAAACGTTGTTGCGGATAGAATCGCCAGCGATCAAACCATTTTTTCGGCGGTCTTCTGGTACCATAACAATACCGGCTTTTATGGCTTCCTTTGGATCCCTGATGCGCAGAATTTCTCCCTGCATTCTAACATCACCGGCCGAGAGTGGTAGGATGCCATAGAGCGCTTTCAACAATTCAGTTCGGCCACTGCCCAGCACTCCAGCGATTCCCAGTACCTCTCCCGGGTAGAGGTCGAAGGAGATATCGTGTAATAACCCCTTTGCACTTAGATTGCGAACCTGAAGCAGTGGATGATGCCTCTTGATCGAGTTATAGAATACATGCCCGCTGTCGTCCAATTTTTTTCCGATCATAGCAGTGATAATATCCTGAATAGCTAGGCCAGAAACATTACTAGACAATGCAACTCTGCCATCTCGGATCACGGTTACCCGATCACATATTTCCACAACCTCGTTCAAATGGTGAGACACAAAAACGATACCTACGCCAGCCTTCTTAAGTCTGCGAATCACCTTAAAAAGCACTTCAATCTCGATCGAAGAAAGTGAGGCGGTGGGCTCATCCAGGATCAGGATTGAGGCATCCAGACTAAGGGCTTTTACAATTTCTACGATCTGTCGGCTGCCGACTGATAACCTGACTAATTCCTGATCCAGATTAATATCGACTTCCAATTCATTAAAAATTTCTTCCGCTTTCTTACGAGCAGTACGTTCGTCAATGAAGGGCCCTATTAATGGCTCCCTCGCCAAAAAAAGATTTTGCAGAACAGTCATTGAAGGGACCAGACTGAACTCCTGATACACCATAGCAATACCGAGTTTTGAAGCAATGGCAGGAGAGCCTAGTTCAGTCTCCTGGCCCTTTACAAGGATTGTTCCCTCATCTTTGATGTATGCCCCATTAATGATTTTCATCAGAGTCGATTTCCCTGCACCGTTTTGACCCACCAGACCGTGGATTTCTCCGGCGTGCAGAGTGAAATCAACTCCATGAAGTACCTCAACTCGATTGAAGGATTTCTTAATTCTCCTGGCTTCGAGCAGTACCGGGGCAGAAGACCTGGCTTCTTCTACCATTCTGGCCATCCCGTCCGCTTACCATCCGGAGTATATATTCCTTCAACTACCGGCTGGCCCTTCGAAATCCCAGAAACCGGAACAACCATGGCTCGGGTTACAAATGCCTGCATGCGGAACCCAAAGATCACACTATCTCCGATTTCTACTTGTCCCTGCGGTGAGATCATCCCATAGTAATCGATGGCATTAGCTGGCGGGAATTGGACAGGCATCGGCCGGCTGGTGATCGTATCTGGATCTTTGCCGATAAGCGCATTCACTTCGTAATCGGGGAAGACAGGATCGATATACAGTCCACCGCCAAAGCAGTAGGCTTTTCCGTTATGGAAATGAGAGACTTCAGTCACATACAGAACAGCAGGAAGTTCAGGCAGGTCTTTTACCGCGTGCAAAGGGGTTGTCCCGGTTACGCCGTGCCCAGGCTCAACCTGCGTGGCACCGGCGGATGCCAGAACAGACATGACTGCCGACGAAGTTGTGCCAGGCGCATTGATTTCAACTCCCTTTCTTCCGGCTGCAGCAAGGGCTTCAGCAGCTTTCTCGAGCGTTCCCAGGTTATGGGTTGGTTGTACGAGGTTTGTCTGTGGATCGAACAGCAGCGCTGGGAAAGTAGTAATACCGGCAAAATGTGCGTTGGAAAGCGAATCTATTTCATCAGCAACCTGGACGACTTTTTCGGCATCGAAACCACCTTCATGCCCAATATAAAATTTATCGCCCGGGGCTACAATACGTGCGAGAAGTGCTTGATTTCGATTGAATTTCGCGGCGCTTTCAGATGAAGCTTTTGCCTTTTCGTGATTAAATACTGTCCAGTAATGCGGTCGCATCGAAGCCGCGGCATCGGTTTCTGCTTTGGGAATCTGTACTAAATGTCCGATATGGCCAATTTCGTAACCCGCCGCGTGAATAGGCCAGGCACAGCCCATATCTACAGCCACGTAGGCATCAAGTCCCTGGCGAGCCATTGCCCGCAAAGCAAACGGGTTGCGGCCGATCTGTTTTGTCATTGGATAGACTTTCAAATTTAACCGCCGGCCTTCCTCTGCTAGAACTCTTGCGTTTGCCTCAACGGTATCTAGATCCAGCACATAGCTGTTTGCTGGTATCTGACCGCTCTGGTGAAGCGCGGTTACAGTCTTGACAAAATCAGGATTTCGACGAACTAACTGCTTGAGAAACATGCCGCCCTCCTTGGTTTAGCGTTCTAATGATTCTCGAAGACTCAGTGAAACCGCGAGAACAATGATAATGCCACGAGCGATCATTTGCTCGGATACTGATAGTCCCATCAACAGCAAACCATTATTGAGCATGCCCATTACGATTGAGCCGATAATAGCACCGATGACAGACCCCTTACCGCCGGTGAACGAAGTCCCACCAATGATCACGGCTGCGATAACTGTCAACAGATCCGCTTCACCCAAGGTGTAGCGTGCTCCGTGAAGTCGACCGGCATATAACAAACCAGCCATTGATGCACTGATTGCACTCAGCATCAACACGGCAATACGAATATTGTCGGTGCGTACGCCTGAATAACGAGCCGCTGATCGGTTTCCACCGGTTGCTAGCACTGCCATTCCAAAAGGAGTCTTTTTCAAAACAATCTGACCGATAACAGCTATTATGACGGTCCAGATAAATAGGGTTGAAACCGGGCCTATATCCCCTGATCCAAACCAGAAATTGTAGGTACGGTTTGTAATTGGAACAGCTTCCAAGTTCGTGATAGTTCGCGCCAGACCTGTGACGATGCTTGATGTTCCGAGTGTAACTAGAAAAGCGGGAATCCGCACCTTGGTGGTGATAACACCATTGACGAATCCAGTGACAGCGCCTACGGACAAACCAGCTAACACAGCTAAAATCAACGGTTGCGTTTTTAAAATAACAGCTGTCACCAGGGCGGAGAGGGCAACAACGCCACCGATCGAAAGGTCAATTTCTCCAGCGCAGATCGTGTATGTCATCCCTACCGCCATAACCGAGACCATCGCGGTTTGTCGCAGGATGTTCATCAGGTTGCTTCCTGTCAGAAAACCCCGGTCTTGTAGCGTGATCGAGAAAAAAACCAGGATGACAAGAAAACTTACATAGACGACATAACTGCGCATATCAACAGCGCGAGCTCTTAATTTAGTTATGCTTTGAGCCACGAATAGAGCCTCCGATATTTCACTTTTGGGCGGTGGGGTCAGGCCAGTTTACCCCACCGCCCCGTTGAGGAACTTTACTGACCGAGGGCGTTCTTTATATCCTCAGGTAATTCCAGGTTGAGGGCTTTCTGCCATGCCTCTTCCAGGTTGTCTTTCTTTACCTTCATTAGATCAACAACCACAAATGGAGGTGCCGGCCTGTCAAGTAGGTCGAGGGCTGCCATACGAGCCATGGTCACACCGATATCATAAGGAAGATCGATGGTTTTCCCGTACATATTGCCATCCATGGCCATATCAAGATCATTATTAGCGCCGAGGTCTTCGGTCACTACCTTTACATCCGATCTGCCGGCAGCCCGGAGAGCTGCAATCACTCCTTCCGCTGCCACGTCCCATGCAACATAGAAACCGTCAATCTCGGGGTGCTGCACCAGCATGGTAGAGGCGACTTCTTCGGTCTTTGGCTCTTCCGTAAAGCCTCCTGCTGCCACAATCTTGATATTGGGATATTTCTCCTGCAGGTAACAGGCAAAAGCTCGGTCTCGGTTATTGGTCACAAAGTAATCGGCATCGTGGTAGATAAATCCGATTTCGCCTTCATTACCCAGAGCTTCAGCCATCAAATCCGCGGCGCCGCGCCCCATACCATAGTGATCACCGGTTACAATTCCAACATACTGTTCGCCAGCCCGGTAGTTGTTCACGCCGTTGTCGGCCAGAACCAGTGTCACTCCAGCATCTACAGCTGGCTGGAAGGCACGTTCGCCGGACACAGGATCAACCACAAGGGTGAGGATAATGTCCGGGTTGAGTGCCATGGCTGTCTCGACATCCGTTGCCTGTTTGGCTGGATCAAATGCTGCCTCTGAGATGGCCACGATCTCAATTCCCAGACGGTCAAATTCAGCCCTGGCTCCGTCTGTCAGACCGTTGTACCACTCACCTGCCCCCGCCCACAGAAGGGCTGCAGTATAACCGCCCTCACGAACTGCCGCGACATCATCATCACTGATAGTTACCTCGGATGTCGGAGTTGCTTCTTCACCGTTCGGTCCTTTTGCGTATTCATCTGCATACTGGAAGCAGTCAATTCCCAGTGTTGCCAGGTCAATCCCGGTAGAACTTTCTGAAGCGGGTTCATCACCAGCTTCGCTAGGTGCTGAAGTAGCCTGTGGGGTGGCACCCGCACAAGCGGTGGTAAAAAGCACGGCCATCATGACCAAAAAGTAACTGACTTTCTTGAGCGAGATCATGTCGATCTCCTCTTTTGGGTGAACAGTTGACGGTTAAATTGGTTGATCGTACGTTATTCTTCTTGCCAGGTTCCTCCTCTTACTTACTAAAAGGTCTGAATCCGAATTTTGCGACACAGTTCAACTCTCAAGATATCTTTCGTACGATGTAAAAATCTGAAATGTTGTGAAGAAGATTAATCATGGCTCCAAGCACTGCAGCTCGCGGCCCAAGTGGCGATACAGAAATGGTTGGAATATGGGGTACTCTTCCTTCAAGCAATCTGACCATAGGTTGGATGATCTGACTGGCGGAATTTGAAACTCCCCCGTTTAAAACAATGACTTCTGGATCGAAGAAGGTAATTACCGCCGCGACTGCAATTGTCAAGTAATCGATCGAGTCATCAATGATTTTCTCTGCCCAGGGCTGCTTTTGACGCGCAGCTTCGAAAACGTATTCAGCGGTAATCTTTTCAACATCTATTTGCACATTCTGTTCTAATAAGGCAGCCTGTGCTCGTTGGGCAATCCCTGCTCCCGCGGACAGGAGTTCTAGAGCGCCGAATCCCGGATACACCTTGGATAGGTATTCACGCCCAGGAAGCAGGTATCCGATTTCTCCAGCCATCTGGTGTGAGCCGCGGTAAAGAGCACCATCGATTACGACACCGGCGCCAATACCAGTACCTATGTTGATAACTACCAGGTTGCTTGCATCCCTACCAGCTCCGAACCATACCTCACCCAAGGCAGCTAAATTAACATCATTATCAACGATCGTAGGCAGGCTAAATTTATGTAGTATTCGTTCCCTGAGCGGGAAGTTCCGCCATTCCAGGCTCGGTGCCCATTCCACAACTCCTTTATCATGGTAGGTTACCCCTGGAACTCCAATCCCAATGCCCATGATCCGTTTTCCGGTCGTTTCGGCTTGTTCGAGTAACCTGGAAATCAATTCGCAGACCAGATCAAAACTGATCTCTCCTTTGGTTTCGTGCTTGTCCAGGCGCTCTTCAAAAAGAATTTTCCCCGAAAGGTCAGTTACCGCACCAAAGAACTTGGTTCCTCCCAGGTCAAGTCCTATCGTAAGGTGTTCATGCTTATTCAGTTCAACTCTAGTCCTCCGTCTACCACCGCTCCACTCTGTCTCATCCAGTTCCCGCACCAGACGTTCTTCTATTAGATCTTCAACAATGCGCATAACTGTAGGCAAGCTCAGGTTGAGGTAGTTAGCAATTTCAGATCTTCCCACCGGGCCCCTTTGGCGGATCATTTCCAGGATAGCTGTTCTATTGATTCCTCGCATCTCGGAGGCTGTAATGGTACGAATATGTTTCATGGGCATTGAGTTACATACATAAAGTAAGTCTTTCTTAAGTGTTGTAAGTTAAATAGCATACATATTATCTTGTTTTCATGTTAATTGAGTCTCGATTCCATGATTAGATGTTCGCATTTCCCGGAGGGAGATAAAGCAACATCTGCTTTCGAATCAAGGAACGCGGTATCATTCTCCCGTACAGGAAATTTCCACACTCGAAAGGATTGACTTCTCAGGATCTCTCATGGCTCAGCCAGTATTCCCCCAGCCGGTAACGTTCGCCCCTCTTCCCGATGCCCAGGCCGTTGTCCAGCTCCCCCAGGCTCGTTTCACCGTCCTGACCTCCCGCCTGATCCGCATGGAATACAGCCAGCAGGGGGTCTTTGAAGATCACCCCAGCCAGGTCGTCTGGAACCGCCGCTTCCCGGTGCCGGATTTTGAAGTCCGCCGGTCCGGGGATCAGGTCGAAATCATCACCGGGCACCTGCACCTGCACTACCAGACCTCCATGTCCTTTTCACCGCTTTCGCTGTGGATCGAGTTAACAGAATCCGGCACCGCCTGGCACTATGGAGACCCGGATCGCGGCAACCTGCTCGGTACGGCCCGCACCCTGGATGACGCCTGCGGACCGGTGGAGATCGAGCCCGGTCTGCTCTCTCGAGACGGCTGGACAGTGATCGATGACTCCACCAGCCCGGTCTTCGATGAAAACGGCTGGATTCGGGAGCGCAAGAACCCCGGCTCAATCGATATCTACTTTTTTGGCTACGGCCGGGATTACACCTCCTGCCTGGAAGATTTTTCCCATCTCTCGGGGCCCGTTCCGCTCATCCCCCGCTGGGCGTTAGGGAACTGGTGGAGCCGCTACTGGGCTTATACCGCCAGAGAGCTCCTCGACCTGATGCACGATTTCAAAGCCCACGAAATCCCGCTTTCCGTGTGCATTGTGGACATGGACTGGCATCTCGAAGGCTGGACAGGCTACACCTGGAATCCGCAGTACTTCCCCGACCCGCCCGCCTTTATCGATGAGATCCACCGCCTGGGGCTGAAAACCGCTCTGAACCTGCACCCCGCCGACGGGATTGGTCCGCACGAAGCGCAGTACGCCCGGATGGCCGCGGCGCTGGAGATCGACCCGGACTCCCGCAGGCCCATCCCGTTCGACCTGGAAGACCCGCGCTTTGCCCGGGCGTATTTCGAACTGCTCCACCATCCCTACGAGGATATGGGCGTCGACTTCTGGTGGATGGACTGGCAGCAGGGGAATCCCTGCCGGCTGCCGGGCCTGAACCTGCTGTGGTGGATCAATCACCTGCACTTCAACGACCTCGGCCGCCGGCCCGAAAAACGGCCGTTCATCTTCTCACGCTGGGGCGGCCTGGGCTGCCACCGCTACCCCATCGGATTCTCCGGAGACACGGTCGTTGCCTGGGAATCGCTCGCCTTCCAGCCATACTTCACCGCAGCCGCTGCCAACGTCAACTTTGGCTGGTGGAGCCACGATATCGGCGGCCATATGGACGGTATCGAAGACCCTGAGCTGTACACGCGCTGGGTGCAGTTCGGCGTCTTCAGCCCCATCCTGCGCCTGCACAGCACCAAAAATCCATTTCACGAACGCCGTCCCTGGGGATTCGACGCCGAAACGCTGCGCATCACGCGCGCTGCCATGCAGCTCCGCCATGCTCTGATCCCGTATATCTACAGCATGGCCTGGCTTAACCACACCCGCGCTCAGCCCCTCGTGCGCCCCATGTATCACCTCGAACCGGACCGCGAAGAGGCCTATGTCTGCCCCAACCAGTATGCCTTCGGCACCGAGCTGATCGCCGCGCCGTTCATTTCGCCTTGCGATCCGGATACGGGCCTCGCCCGCCAGGTGGTCTGGCTGCCGGATGGAGAGTGGTACAACTTCTTCAGCGGGCGCCGCTTCGACGGCGGCTGGCACGCAGTGTACGGGGGCCTGGACGAGATACCGGTGTTCGCCCGCTCTGGTGCGATCATCCCCACCGGCCCCAGGGTGCCCTGGGGCGGGCTGGAAAATCCTGAGGAGCTGATCGTGCATGTCTTCCCGGGCCGTTCCAACTACTTTGAACTGTATGAAGATGACGGGGAAAGCAGCGCCTACTTGCAGGGGGATTATGCGCTCACCCGCTTTGACCTGGAGTGGCAGCCGCGTTCCTGCACCTTTTCTATCCAGGGCCCGGGTGGCGGGCCCGTCCCCGCAGTGCGCAGGTATACGCTCATCTTCCACCGTCTCGCCGGACCCGCTCAGATCAGCCTGCGCATCAACGGTAAAGAGCATACCGCACAGGTTTCTGTTGAAAATGGAAATCTGATTTTGCAGGGCCTCTCCCTGCGGCCGTCAGACCGCGCTCAGATCTCGATTGAGTACAGCCCGCTCTCCGGATGCGACTCACTCGCAGACATCCTGAGCCAATTGCTGCCCCGCTTCCGCCTGGGAAGCCGGGCGAAGCACGCTATCGCCTCCCGTTTAGAAGATATCACCGGCGACCCTGCGCTGCTGGCCGCGTACCTGCCGGTGCTCACATCCTCACAGCTCTGCCTGCTGCTCGAAGTCCTCACCGGGGCCGGGATCGAACGCTTCCAGATCAACGGCGAGGACCACATCGTGCTCTGGAATAATCACACTGACCCTCAGATCCGCTTTCAGATCGCAGTGGAGCGCGTGCACACCCACAACCCGCAGCAGCGTTTTGATCTCGATCAGGGCGTTGTCCCTGCTTTTCATCTGCTGGTGCCTGCCCGCGATTTCGGGGAAGACCAGCCTGCAGTAGTTCAACTGCTCTACGGCGACCTGCTCAAGGTGCGCCTGACACACGCCATGGACACAATCTATCCACGCCCGCAAGAAGGAGTACTGTAACGAGCGCACATGGAAAAGCAGTCTTTGAACGGCCCCTGGGAATTTCGCCAGGCGGGCGGCAGCGAGTGGCTGCCCGCTCAGGTTCCCGGTGGTGTACACACCGACCTGCTGACACTCGGCCGCATCCCCGACCCTTTCGACCGGGATAACGAGCTGGACGTCCTCTGGGTTGCAGAGTCGGATTGGGAATACCGCCGCCGTTTTACACCAGAACCAGGTCTCTTAAGCCATGAACATACTCTTCTTGTCTTCGAAGGCCTGGACACTCTGGCGGATGTTTACCTGAACGGCCGGCAGCTGGGCAGCTCGGATAATATGTTCATTCGATACGAATGGAACGTCAGCGGTCTGCTGCAGCCCGGTGAAAACGAGATTTTGATCTATTTCCATTCGCCGGTCCGCCGCGCGGCCAGCCTGCAGGCAAAACGCAGCCTGGTCGGGGTTGAGATGGCGCTTCCCGGCGCCAGCCACATCCGCAAAGCGCCCTGTCAGTTCGGCTGGGACTGGGGCCCCATGCTGCCGCCCATCGGTATCTGGAAACCGGTTACGCTGCAGGCGTACAGCGGCGCTCGCCTTTCCGATCTGCTCATCCACCAGCAGCACCGCGCCGGTGCCGTGGACCTCTCCATCCAGGTTGATGTGCAGCGCTGGTCCCTGCAGCCGCTCTCCGTGCGTGTTCAGGTCACCTCTCCGTCAGGGGAGCAGTGGCAAAACACTGCCTCCCTGCAGCCAGACCGGGCCCCACTGCAGGTCGAGATACCCAACCCCCAGCTCTGGTGGCCGGCCGGCTACGGCGGCCAGCCCCTTTATCAGGTTCAGGTAGAACTTCTTCAGGGGGAGACCGTCATCGACCAGACGGAGCGTACCATCGGGCTGCGCACCGCCGAACTACGTCAGGAGCCGGATGAATGGGGCACATCCTTTACTTTCGTGATCAACGGACTCCCGGTGTTTGCCAAAGGATCGAACTGGATTCCGGCCGATACCTTCCCCACCCGCTTGAGCGATGGGCGCCTCGACTACCTGCTGCGCTCGGCCGCCGCCTCCCACCAGAATATGCTGCGCGTCTGGGGAGGCGGCCTGTACGAGGACGACCGTTTCTATGACCTCTGCGATCGCTATGGCATTATGGTCTGGCAGGATTTCGTGTTCGCATGCTCGATCTACCCGCTCAACGATCCCGCCTTTCTGGCCAGCCTGCGCGAAGAAGTGCGCCAGAACATCCGCCGTTTGCGTCACCACCCCAGCCTGGTGCTGTGGTGCGGCAACAACGAGATCGAAGAAGGCTGGGAACACAAAGACTGGGACCGGCCCGAATATGCGGATCTAAAAGAAGCCGACCGCAAATTCTTCTTCGAAACGCTCCCGGGCTGGGTGGCGGAAGACGACCCCGATCACCCGTACTGGCCAAGTTCTCCATCCTCGAACACGCCTTATGTCAACACCCGGTCCAATGAGCAGGGGGATGCCCACTACTGGGAGGTCTGGCACGGCCGCCTGCCCTTCACCGCTTACCGCACCCAGTACCCGCGCTTCATGAGCGAGTTTGGATTCCAATCTCTGCCGCCCCTGGAGACCATAGAGTCCTTCACCCGGCCGGAGGACAGGAACCTGACTTCCTACATCATGGAGCACCACCAGCGCAGCCTGGTAGGCAACGGCCTGATCATCTCCCAGATGGCGCAGTCGTTCCGCATTCCCAAAGACTTCCCCTCTCTGGTGTATCTCAGCATGGTCCTGCAGGCGGAAGGGATCCGCTACGGGGTCGAACACTGGCGCCGTAACAAGCAGCGTGTCAGCGGCACGCTGTACTGGCAGTTGAACGACTGCTGGCCGGTCATTTCGTGGTCCAGCATTGATTATTTCGGGCGCTGGAAAGCGCTGCATTATATGGCCCGCCGCTTTTACGCGCCGGTCATGCTCTCCATCCTCGACCAGGAAAGCACCTTCGAAATTCACGTGACCTGCGACCTACCCCGGCCCTGGCAGGGTGAGGTGCGCTGGGAGCTGATCACGCTGGACGGCCAGGTCCTGCAGTCCGGCCAGGCTCCGGTTTCCCTGGCGCCTCTGCAGTCTGCAGCGGTCGAAAAAGTCGTCCCCGACCTGCCTTTTGGCATGCAGCGCCGCACAGTCTTCATCGCCCGTTTATTCCCGGCTGGCCAGCCCGGTGCGCAGCCGCTGGACATGCGCCTGGCAACATTCGTGCCCGATAAATACCTCGAGCTGGCAAACCCCCAGATTCAATCCGTTATGACTGTACAGGATGGCGAGCTGCAGATCGACCTGCACGCCGGCAGCCTGGCCCGCTTTGTTGAACTTAAACTCAAGGGCGCCGGTGTGATCTTCAGTGACAATTATTTCGACCTGCCTCCCGGCGAGACCCGCCGGATCACCGCCCCCCTGCCCGCTGGATGGACGCTGGAAGATGCCCGCAGGGCGCTGCAGATCTTCTCGCTCTACGACTCATACGCCTGAACCCTGTTAAAAAGGACCGATCTGCATGGACGATCTGGAAACCCTCATCGACCACCTGCTCAGCCAGATGACCCTCACCGAAAAGGTAGCCCTGCTCTCCGGCCAGGACGCCTGGAATACCGTGCCCATCGAGCGTCTGGGAATCCCCTCCATTACCATGACGGATGGTCCGCACGGTGTGCGCGCCAGCCGGCCCGAGGCAGGGCGTAGAGCAGGGCCGGCCACAGCTTTCCCCACCGGATCCGCGCTGGCTGCCACCTGGGATCCGGCGTTAACCGAGCGCATCGGGCAGGTCCTCGCCTCCGAGACTCGTGCGTTGGGCTGTCACATCCTGCTCGGTCCCTGCGTCAATATCATCCGCCACCCCCTGGCCGGCCGTACCTTTGAATCCTTTTCAGAAGATCCCTTCCTGGCCGGCCGCATCGGAACCGCCTATGTAAAGGGGCTCCAGAGCCAGGGGATCGGCGCTTCGCTCAAGCACTTCGCCTGCAACAATCAGGAGTTCGAGCGCATGCGCGGCGATTCCCTGGTTGACGAGCGCACCCTGCGCGAAATCTATCTGGCCCAGTTCGAAATGATCGTCAAAGAGGCCAACCCCTGGACGGTGATGTGCTCCTACAACCGCCTGAACGGGACCTATGCCAGCCAGCACCGCCGCCTGCTGACGGATATCCTCAAAGAAGAATGGGGTTACGACGGTGTGGTGGTGTCGGATTGGGGCGCCGTGCACGCCACGGTCGAGCCCATCCAGGCCGGCCTTGACCTGGAGATGCCGGGACCGGCGCGCTATTTCGGTGACCTGCTGGTCGCAGCTGTGGTCAACTGGCAGGTGGACGAGGCTGCCATCGATGACGCCGCCCGCCGGATGCTGCGCCTGATCCTGCGCCTCTGCCCGCCTGACTCCCCGCCGGCCGGTCCTGCGGAGGTCAACACACCCACTCACCAGGCGCTGGCCCGCCAGGCTGCCGAAGCGTCCACTACCCTGCTGAAAAACGAAGGCAGCCTGCTCCCCTGGGATCTTGCTTCAATGAAATCGCTGGCGGTGATTGGCCCCGCGGCCGCTCAGCTCCCCCTGGGCGGCGGGGGAAGTTCCTTTGTAAGGCCGCCCTACCGCATGGATGCCCTGACAGCGCTCAAGGAACACCTTGGCGACCGTGTATCCATCCGGTACGAGCAGGGCTGCGATAACTATGTCACCCTCCCGGTCGCCGCTGGCCCGGTGCTGGCACCTGCCCGGGGCGAAGGCTCCGGCCTGACCGGGGAATACTTTACGAATCCTTCCCTGCACGGCGAGCCGCACATGGTGCGCACCGACCCGCTGGTCGATTTCTGGTGGTACACCGAAGGCCCCACGAAAACGCATATCTATTCGGTTCGCTGGACTGGCAAACTCGTCGCTCCCGAGGATGGGCGCCACACCCTGCAGATCTCGCATTCCGCCCGTGTGCGCCTGTTCATCGACGGCGAGCTGCTGCTGGACGCTGACGCTCCGGAGCAGGTGGTCTATCACCGCCCTGCGCTGCAGTCCGTACCCCTCGACCTGGAGCGGGGACGGGCCTATGATCTGCGCCTGGAATTTTTCAAACCCACGCCCGAAACCTTCGCCAGCATGCGCCTGATGTTCGCACCCACCCCGCTTCCCGGGCAGGATACGCGCATGCAGCGCGCCGTTGAAGCTGCCCGCTCATGCGACGCCGCTCTGGTCCTGGTCGGCAACCCCGAAGAGTATGAGACCGAAGGCGCCGACCGACCTAATCTGGCCCTGCCCGGCCGGCAGGATGAGCTGGTGCAGGCGGTGCTGGCTGCCAACCCCAACACCGTGGTGGTCGTCTACGCCGGCGCTCCGGTGGCGATGCCCTGGTTCGACCAGGCGCCTGCGGTGTTGTTCTCCTATTACCCCGGTATGGAGGGCGGCCGTGCGCTGGCTCGCATCCTCATCGGCGAGGTCAACCCTTCCGGGAAGCTCCCCTTTACCATGCCCCGGCGGCTGGAGGATACGCCTGCTTATCTCCATTATCCGGGCAGCCGTCAGGTGAACTACGGTGAGGGTATTTTTGTCGGCTACCGTTATTACGACCGGCGCGGCATCTCCCCCCTGCTGTCCTTCGGGCATGGTCTGTCGTACACACAGTTTGAATACAGCGACCTGAAAATACCCGCGCGGGTACAGCCGGGCAGCCGCGTTCCAATTTCGCTGACCGTTACCAACACCGGCGCCCGCGCCGGTGAAGAAGTGGTTCAGCTCTACGTCGGCGACCCTGAAGCCTCACTTCCCCGCCCACCGAAAGAGCTGAAAGCCTTTCAAAAAGTCTTTCTGCAGCCCGGAGAATCCCGGGAGGTCGATTTCGAACTGGATGAACGTTCTCTGGCTTTTTTCGACCCCGGGCAGGGGAGCTGGGTGGCCGAGCCCGGGGAATTTGAAATCCTGGTCGGAGCATCCTCCCGCGACATCCGCCTGCAGGCCTCATTCATCCTTACGAATTTGTAAGGCGGAGAACGTTCAATAGCTCTTGACCTGCGCGCAATATTTGGTAAACTACGTGCTGTCAGACGTCCGGGTGCCCCCCTCACCCGGACGTCTGCCTTTTAACCTGCTGGCTTGACTTAAGTGTTCCCCCTTCATACAATAGAAATTCAATTTATTATCCTTTGCGCAAACGGTTGCGCCATCAAGAAATACTGAGGGGCTTATGGCAACGATTCGCGATGTAGCGGCGCTCGCCGGGGTTTCGACCACAACCGTATCTCACGTCATCAACAACTCACGCTTCGTCTCCCCCGAGGTACGCGAGCGTGTCTATCAGGCGATGGAAGAACTGCGTTACCAGCCCAATGCCCTCGCCCGCTCACTGCGCCAGGGAAAAACGAACACCATCGGGCTGCTCTCTCCCAACAGCGCCAACCCCTACTTTGCTGAGATCGGCCGTGCGGTTGAAGATGCTGCGTTCACATCCCGTTACAGCGTAATCATCTGCAACACGGAAGGGAAACAGGAGAAAGAATCCTTTTACCTGGATGTATTGTCCAAGAAAAGGGTGGATGGGATCATCCTGGTAGGCATCAGCCAGACCAACGAGACGCTGGACAGGCTGCTCGCAAAAGGTGTTCCCGTGGTGCTGGTTGACCGTGAGATCCCTGATCTGGATGTCGACCTGGTGCTGACGGATAACAAACACGCCGGTTATCTGGCCACCCGGCATCTCATTGAACAGGGACACACGCGCATCGCCTGCGTCACCGGCCCGGCTCACGTGCACCCCAGCTCCCGGCGCGTCGTCGGATACCAGGAAGCGCTGCAGGAAGCCGGATTACCCCTTCAGGAGGAGTATATCCTGCCCGGTGATTTCTCTGCCCAATCGGGCTGGGAAGCCACGCGCACACTGCTCGCCCTCCCGCAGCCCCCATCAGCCATATTCCTGTGCAATGACCTCATGGCCATCGGCGGGCTGCGCGCGGCAGCCGAGGCCGGTTTTGCTGTCCCTCAGGATCTGGCCATCATGGGCTTCGACGACATCGAGCTGGCCTCATTCACCAATCCGACACTGTCCTCAATCTCACAACCCAAAGCAGAGATGGGTGCCATCGCTGTGCAAATGCTGCTGGAGCAGATCGAAGGAAAGCGATCGGAACCACGTCAGGAAATTCTGCAGCCTGCGCTGATCGTACGGCGCTCCACAGTGGCCTGAACCCGGCTGTTAATGATCGTCAGAACGCTCTGCGCGCACCTGCTCGGGGCAGACCACTTCCACAAATCCGTTGCCAAAGTGATTGCGGACGTAGGTCAGCGCAGCCGCCAGGTCTTCGTCGCTGGCCTCGGGGACGTAGTCGTGCTCGTCCTCTTCGACAACCTCCTCAATCAGCTCACGGACGTCTTCTTCGTTGACCTCTTCATTACCAATCAGGGCTGGCGCAGCGTCCAGACCCTCCCCTTCTTCACCGTGGCAGTCAGCACAAAGCCCCTGGTACACATTTTCTCCCCGTGCATTGAGTTCATCAATCGTCAGACCGGTTAAACACGCTCCGGTGATCGGGAGACCTTCATCAACCGCTGGTGCGGTCACTTGCGGAGTGACATCTCCAGCGGGGTCCGTTGCCGGAATCCCGCTCACTGCCTGGTCGTCCAGGTCATCTCCACCCGAGCCGCCATCCGTCTCCGCGGCGCCCTCTCCAGGCTGCTCCGTCCCCTGCAGCGGTGGAGCGGTCTCACCGCCAGCCTGAGATGTCCCCTCCCGGGATGGAACGCCTTCCGGGGGTGCGGTTTCAGCAGCCGTTTCTGCACCAGCCCCTTCCTCCGGACGGTCTTCCGGTGCCCCAACCGCCTCTGTAACCTGCGCGGTATCATCGCCCACCCCGGGAACCAGTTCGCCCTGACAGGCACTCAGGGCCAGCGCCAGGGTCAGCACCGCAGCCAATTTCCACACCTTCGTTTTCACCATCGCCATCCTCCTTACCAACCGTTAAATCACCAAATTTTACAAACCATAAAAACATCGGAGGATGATTTACATCTCCCCTTCTACTATAGCCGCAGCCCAGCCCCGGCTCAAGTAGGAATACTCCGCTGTTCAGGTAGGGGAATCCCTGCTTCTCCTGCTGCGAGCCTTCGCTGCTTGCATGAGCTGCTCGACCAGCGGGTGGTAGAATAAACCAGGCACCCGGCGTGAGGAAGAGATGGGGATGCACCTGGACGAATGGGGGCTGTAAATGCAGGTTTTTCACGCAACCCGTGTCAGCGGTTTATCCTTCCTGATCTTGCATCAGGCCTGGCATCGCCCGGTGCGAACGGCATGCCCTGGAGGATACCTTGCCGCTGCAGCGCCTTAAACCACTGCAAACCCTGATCGAAATCAGGGACGGGAATCCTCTCCCTCTGCCTGCTGAACTGCAGGCGTTCTACGGCGACCTTTACTTCCCCGTACCAGGACCCCGGCCGCACATCTTCTCCAATTTCGTCTCAACGCTGGATGGGGTGATCAGCCTCAACGAGCCCGGCTTCCTCAGCCCGTCCGAGATCAGCGGTGGCAGTCTGCATGACCGGGCTGTGATGGGGCTGCTGCGGGCTGTCTGTGATGTGGTCATCGCCGGCGCTGCAGCCGTTCGATCCTCGCCGGGACACATCTGGACGGCGGATTTCATATATCCGCCGTTCGCTGCTGACTACCGTGAAATCAGACAGGCGCTGGGCAAACCGCCGCACCCGGTCAATGTGATCGTCACAGCTGGCGGCAGGATCGACCTCACACTGCCGCTCTTTCAGCGGGAAGATATTCCCGTACTGATCATCACCACTCCGGAGGCGGCTGGCAGGCTGTCCGCTGCCGGGCTCCCGCCTGCGGTGCAGGTTCGCGCCATCGATGCCGTCGGATGGTTTCCGGCTGCGTCCATCATGCAGGCTGTAGCAAATGAGATCTCTGCGGAGCGTATATTGCTCGAAGGCGGTCCGCATATGACGGCAGAGTTTTTTGCCGCCGGGCTGGTCGATGAGCTCTTTCTTACTCTTGCGCCCCAGCTTGCCGGCCGAGACTCTCAGGTATACCGCCCCGGCCTGGTAGAAGGCCGCCGGTTGGCGCCCCACAGCCCGCGCTGGGGCCGGCTGGTATCCTTGAAAGCCGCTGGTGATTATCTGTTTTTACGCTATCGTTATGACCACAAGCGAGATCAGAGGGCATGACCTTATAATGGGTGCTGTGCTGCCCCTTAAGTGGAAATACCAGAAGTGTTGATCTGCTGTCATTCCCGATCACAAAAAATCCAAGGAGAAAAATCAAAAGAATGACCGCACCGCTGCGCGTAATCGTCTGGAATGAACACCGCCACGAAAAAATTAACCCCCAGGTGGCTTCGATATATCCCGGGGGGATCCACGAGACCATCGCCGGAGCTCTGCGTGAGGCCGGCTTCCAGGCAGGCACGGCCACGCTGGATGAGCCCGAACACGGACTCAGCCAGGAGGTGCTGTCTTCAACCGCTGTGCTGATCTGGTGGGGGCACATGGCGCATCATGAGGTCAGCGACGAGGTGGTCGAGCGCGTCTACCGGCGTGTGCTCGACGGCATGGGGCTGATCGTACTGCACTCGGCGCATTTCTCGAAGATCTTCCGCCGGCTGATGGGCACTTCCTGTGATCTGAAATGGCGTGAAGCAGGGGAAAAGGAGCGGCTCTGGGTGGTGGAGCCCGGCCACCCGATCGCCGCTGGACTGGGCGAATACATCGAACTGCAGGGCGAAGAAATGTACGGCGAACGATTCGACATCCCCACCCCGGATACACTGGTTTTCTTAAGCTGGTTCCCGGGAGGCGAAGTTTTTCGCAGCGGGTGCTGCTACCAGCGCGGCCGCGGTAAAGTTTTCTATTTCCGCCCTGGACATGAGACCTACCCGACGTATCACCAGCCGCAGATCCGCCAGGTGCTGGTCAATGCCGTGCGCTGGGCAGCGCCAGTGGACGGCCCCAGTCCAGTATTTGGTAACACCCAGCCCCTGGAGCCGCTCTAACGGCTGCAGTATCAGGACAGAGACTGGCGCCCTCTCGTGCCGCTGGCGCTTGAACCCCTTTTATCTAATCCCCCGGGGTTTCGATATTTTCGTGTCGCCAGACGATCCTTCGCCAGTTTTCACACCGTAGCGTCCAAGCAGATCGACCAGTCCGGCCCGGCCCAGCAGCCGGCTCTCGGCCATGGTCACCGGGCCATGCTGGGCGGCCTGCCAGGCAGCCGCAGCGATCTCAAACGCTGCCAGCGGCCGCCCCAGAAGCCTGGCGCGCTTTTTCCGCTCTTCCAGCAGCGCTGCGTCGTCCTCCAGCCAGTGGAACAGCACCTCGAGCACTTTCTCCGGGGTGTCCGCCAGTTCGCCCGCCTCCCCGTCGATGACGAAGCTGGCGTTTCCCTCTTCCTGCCCGGGGAGCACATCCACGATCACCAGGGGCAGTCCGCAGGCCATGGCCTCGGTCACAAAAAGCCCGCCGGCCTTTCCCAGTGCACAGTCGGCTGCGCCCATCAACAGGGGCATCTCACGCGTAAAGTTGTAGAGATGCACGGGCAAATGCCATTTCGTGTTCTGAAACTCTTCATACAGCGGGTCATACCCACCCGCTACCAGCGCCAGCTGCAGGGGCAGCCTGGAATGGTTCACGCAGTTCAACATCTGATTGAGGTTGCGCGCACGCTTGCTGCCCACGGCCAGCAGGGTGATGCGCTCTTCGTCCCATCCCAGCAGGCGCCGGATTTCCCGTTTATCGGCCGGCAGGTCCGAGAACTGGGGGTTCACCGGGATTCCCGTGATGCGGATTTTCTCCTCCTGCAGCCCCGCTTCCAGCGCCAGATCTTTCACCGCCTGGTTGGGGACAAAACAGATATCCGCCCCCTCGTGGAACCAGATGCGGTGCACGGTGCCCAGGTCAGTGACTACGGTCAGCAGCGGGACAGACTTTCGCTGAATGGAAAACACCGCGCTCAGCGGTGCCTGGTACAGGGGGTACGTGGTGACAATCACGTCGGGCTGATAGCGCTTCAATGCTGTGCGTATGGCGTCGTACAGCAGGATGGTCAGCGCCCGCTCCATGATTGCCACAGGCACAGAAGCGTCGCTGGCCTGATAGCCGAACTTGTACAGGTCCGGCAGGCCAAGCACAATGCGGTCGTAATCGCTCTGCTGCTTGCGCAGGAAAGCCGGAGTCTGCTCGTATTCGAGCGGGTTGCTGATCACGACATGACACTCTGGATAATTGCGCCCCAGCGCATCAGCAACAGCGATGGCTGCGGTGCGGTGCCCGAACCCGGCGTCCGCAGTCAGGATTAAAACCTTTTTTCGCTGTGTCCCACTTATGGTATTCTCGCTCATCATAGTCTCAACCTGTTTGACAGCCCCAGTTTCAATTGTACTACACCCCCTTTAAGCATTTACCCCCTCACTCTCCGCGACCGCTGCACGGAAGCGGGTAAAATTCCAGCACAACAATGTCTGCCCTGACCGAAAAGGACTTCAGCTATGAAGCGTTTGATCGATGGTTTCGTCTTTGATCTTGACGGTACGCTGTATCTTGGCGAAAGCGCCCTGACTCATGCGCCGGAAACCGTAGCCGAGCTGCGCCGCCGCGGGAAAAAGGTGCTCTTTGTCAGCAACAAACCGCTGGAACCCGGAAGCGTCTACGCCCAGAAACTGACACGCCTGGGAATCCCGGCCTCATCCGAAGAAGTGATCACTTCCGCTTTCGTTCTTGGCTGCCATCTGGCCTGCACCGAACCGGGACTGCGTCTCTTTGTCATCGGAGAAGAAAACCTGCGCCAGGAGCTGCGAGCTCATGGACTGCACATCGTCCCCGATCTGCTCGATCAGGATCCGCGTGAGGTCATCGACCCGCAGGGGATTGATGCCGTGGTGGTGGCTTTCGACCGCACGCTCGATTACCGCAAACTGAACACCGCCTATCAGGCGCTCAAAAAGGGCGCTCGCTTTTTCGCTACCAACAGCGACAACATCTGCCCCATGCCCGGGGGCGGCATCCCGGATGCAGGCGCCACGATCGCCTACCTTGAACACCTTACCGGCCGCAAGCTGGAGCTGCTGGCCGGAAAACCTTCTCCCCTGATGATGAACATCGCCATGCAGCGTCTGGGTCTGCCGGCCGGACGCTGCATGATGATCGGCGACCGCCTGGAGACCGATATCAAAATGGGCCATGATGCCGGTATGGCCACCGGTGTCGTCCTTACCGGTGTCACCACGCGCGCACTTGCCGCGGCACACTCCCCTGCTCCCGATTTCATCCTGAATCACATCGGCCAGCTCTTTGATTACATCGAATGACCCTGCTGCCGCCTTTCTTTAAAAACCGACAATGTCTATGCGCAGTTTACGTAATAATCACAATTGAAACCCTTACAGCGGTTGAAACCGCTCCTTATTCAGGAAGCAGCGCAGTGTTAGAACTTTATAGATTTCCTCCCCAACCCTTGACAAAAGCCCCGTACCGCCTATAATTACCGTCCTGTCACGGGACGACAGAATTCGCACGATTTTCATCGAATTTCAAATAAACCCTTGACAAACCCGACCGGGCGCGTATAATGACAACCCCGCAAGGGAAACCATCTCGCCCTTTCAAAGGCAGATGATCCAAATTGAACGGCTCACACTCGCACTCCACTGGGGTGCGCGTGTTTGCGTCAGAGACCAGGACAGCCGCCTTCGGGCGTGCCGTCTGTCGGTCTGACGCCGGTGGAAGTGCAGCACTGCTGCAGGATGCCGGCGTTTTCATTTCCAGGTCCTGTTCATACAGGCCAGGACCTTAACAACTGAAGAGTGATTAGAAGCAGAACCTGTCGAATTCCAGTGAAGTAGAAACGAACCGTGGCAACACGGACAGTTTTTGCGGAGAGTTTGATCCTGGCTCAGGATGAACGCTG
>Ga0134094_1000797_pt1 | contig 35207 bp, 34 predicted proteins | sample 5_1taG_FD_94458 | JGI IMG/M metagenome (GOLD analysis project Ga0134094, IMG submission 94458) | Switchgrass degrading microbial communities from high solid loading bioreactors in New Hampshire, USA - 5_19_20_110_A1 metaG | ecosystem: Engineered > Bioreactor > Semi-continuous > Anaerobic >... | reverse complement strand
TTTATAGTATCCTGGTCTATCAATACTTTGCTGATCATTTCTTCCATATCTGCCACACTCCTAAAATTTAATGTAATATTATAACATATAAATATAAGCAGGGAAAAGAGATGAGTCCCAAACCCCTCTCTTTTCCCTGTATTTATTTTTTGATGCTATTTCTTTTCTTCTAACTCCTTTTATGTAATCCTTATTTGTTAATTTGCTTCCTCCGGCGGCTGAATTGATATTTTGCGCCCAATATCTTTGAATTCAATGGTCATAGCCATAGGTTCGCCCGTCTCTTTGTTTTTAGCCGCTATTTCCGCTTTCGCAATGGTTTTGGTACCCCTGGTAATGTACAGGGTATATTCAAAATCGGTCCAGAACCTTTCAATTATTTGATTCTGAATACTCGGTTTTATGGTATAAACCCTACAACTCTTATTATCGACTTCTGCATTTCCTTTTGGCACCACTTCCCCAATTTCTTTCAATTGCAATGTCGACAAAGGATCGAGTTCAACCAAAAAAACTTTTTGCGCCACGCTAATATCATTGAATTTAATCCATTCATTGGTAAAAGGATCTCTGTTGTACAAGGTATTGTTAATCTTAATCATTTCAACCTTATTTCCGGCCAATTGACCCTGGACATGGATGCTTTCCCCGCTTTTATAGCCATTTATTCTTGTCAGAAGGCGATTCTTGCCCTCAACATATTGCTGCTGGGTAACACTGTAGGCAAAGGATTCTGCTCTAAAAATATTCTCCAAACCCAATTCAACCATCTTTTGAGGATCAGGTTGCCTAAAAAATAAGAAAGCGCCTCCAACTACCAGTAAAAGAATTAAAACCGTTAACCCCCTGATTATTTTCCTGGTCATATTTTGCCCTCCCGGCGGATTCTTATCTAAATAATATGGTTGTTTTTGGCGCCCTATTACTGGAAAATCCTGCTTTCATCTACAGACCGAATTAAGATAACAGAGGCTTCCCATAAAAGCTCGCAACCAAAGCGGGCCTATGAGAAGCCTCTAAAGAATATTTATCTTCCTTTGCCTTAGAAGATTATTTAGTCACGGGTTAATTTACATCATGCCGGCACCCATGCCGCCGCCCATGCCGCCTACAGGATTTTCTTTTTCCGGCAGGTCAGCAACCAGGCATTCAGTTGTCAAAATCATGGCCGCGATTGAAGCTGCATTTTGAAGGGCGGAACGAGTTACTTTAGCCGGGTCAACAATACCGGAAGCAATCATATCTTCATATTGTTCTGTTACGGCATTGAAACCTACACCCTTGGCGCTGGCGCGGACTTTCTCCACAACCACGGAACCTTCCAGACCGGCATTAAAAGCTATTTGACGGACAGGTTCTTCCAAAGCACGGCGGACAATATTCAATCCAGTTTTTTGGTCGCCTGAAAGCTCGAGTTTGTCAAGAGCATCAATTGCATCGACGAAAGCTGTGCCGCCTCCGGCTACAATTCCCTCTTCTACTGCAGCTCTGGTAGCTGCCAGAGCATCTTCAATGCGCAGTTTCTTTTCTTTCCTTTCAGTTTCGGTAGCCGCTCCTACATGGATAACTGCTACGCCGCCGGCCAGTTTGGCCAAACGCTCTTGCAATTTTTCTTTATCAAAATCAGAGGTAGTTTCTTCGATTTGTTTTCTAATGGATTCAACACGAGCATTTATATCTTTAGCCTGACCTGCACCGTCTACGATTGTGGTTTCTTCTTTAGTAACAATAACCTGACGGCAACGTCCAAGCATCTCTAAAGTAGTGTTTTCCAATTTTAATCCGAGATCTTCGGTAATTACCTGGCCGCCGGTAAGGATAGCGATATCCTCCAACATGGCTTTACGACGATCACCGAATCCCGGAGCTTTTACGGCAACAGCAGTGAAGGTTCCGCGCAGTTTATTGACAATAAGGGTTGCCATGGCTTCGCCTTCCACGTCTTCGGCAATAATCAAAAGCTGTCTGCCGGATTGAACCACTTTTTCCAAAACAGGCAGGATATCGGCAACGGCACTGATCTTTTTGTCGGTAATGAGGATGTAAGGATCATTTAAAACTGCTTCCATTTTGTCGGTGTCAGTGATCATATAAGCAGAAACATAGCCGCGATCAAACTGCATACCTTCGACGACTTCCAGCTCAGTGGTCATTCCTTTACCTTCTTCAACGGTAATAACACCGTCTTTGCCGACCTTCTCCATCGATTCGGCAATAAGTTTGCCAATTTCATCGTCACCGGCGGAAATGGCTGCTACCTGAGCAATTTTTTCCTTGCTGTCAACAGTTTTGGCAGTTGCTTTAATCTCGTCAACCACAGCTGCTACAGCTTTTTCAATACCGCGTTTGAGTTCCATGGGATTAGCCCCGGCGGCAACATTCTTCAAACCCTCGCGGATAATGGCTTGGGCAAGAACAGTAGCTGTAGTTGTACCGTCGCCGGCCACATCGTTAGTCTTGGTTGCCACTTCTTTTAACAACTGGGCGCCCATGTTTTCAAAGGGATCCTCTAGCTCAATATCGCGGGCAATTGTTACACCGTCATTGGTAATCAGAGGGGAACCAAATTTTTTGTCCAGAACAGTATTACGACCTTTAGGACCCAGAGTAACTCGGACCGCTTCTGCAAGTTTATTTACACCGCGTTCCAATGCATGGCGGGCCTCTTCATTAAAAATTATTTGTTTTGCCACAGGATATTCCTCCTTGTATAGTATATTTCATTATTCGATGATAGCTTGGATATCTGATTCTCTAAGTATTAAGTATTCTTCGCCTTCGTACTTGATTTCTGTACCGGCATATTTAGAATAAATAACCCTATCGCCAACTTTGACTTCCATAGGGATTCTTTGGCCTTTTTCCATTTTACCTGGGCCAACAGCCTTGACCTCGCCTTCTTGAGGTTTTTCTTTAGCTGTATCAGGCATAATAATACCGCTCTTGGTTCTTTCTTCAGTCGGAAGAGCTTTAACAATTACTCTGTCAGCTAATGGTTTTAGTTTCATAAATGATTTCCCTCCTTGAAATCTTTATCAACTTTCATTGTTAGCACTCATTAAAGATGAGTGCTAATATCTAGGTATAATAATATGCAAGGATTTTGCGTTATGCAACTCTATCCAAGCATAATTATTACCATTTACGAAAGTTTTTCTCTATATTTCTAAAGAATTCTAAAAATTACTATGCCAAAGAAAATCCCCTGGGTTTTTCCAAGTGTCAAGGCGAATTTACAATTTATATCTTATCCGTATTTTACCTTTTTATACATTTTTTTAAATTGTTTAATTTTTTATACTACTATAACGATTGCATACTTGTTATATTCTCCCATTCCTGCGGTGTGTTAACGTTTATCAAGCTTTTTTTCATTATGTTTTGCAACTGGGGATCAACAATTTCTTTTTCTATCTCGATTACTCTTTTGTTAAGTTTACTGAGGGATCCACTGAAAATTGCTCTATTTATGCTAAGTTTTTCTTCTTTTAGATCCTTCTCAATGAAAGGCAAAACCCTTTTATGGTAAAAAGCATGTAAAGTATGAGTCTTGCCTGAAACACTGGGCAGGATAATATCATAGTCCATATTACAAAAAGAATAAAGATATCTGATTGCCGCTTCATGTAAAAAAGGCATATCACAAGCTACAATAAACATATAATCATAATTGGCTTCTTGCAAAGAGGCATAAAGACCGGCCATCGGACCTTGACCTTTAATCAAATCAGTAATCGTTCTATACCCGTATTTTTGATATAATGTATTTTCTCGGCAGCTGATAAATACTTCAGCACAGGTATTATTAAGTACCTGCAGACTTCTCTCAATAAGAGTCTGCCCTTCAATCTCCAGAAAAGCCTTGTTTCTTCCCATTCTCCGGCTTTCTCCGCCTACCAATAACACTCCTGTGCAAGCCAATTTCACCGCCAATTTTATCAGCATCCTTTTCCCTGAAGCTTGATTTCAACTCTCCAATACTTTAACACATTTTTGCCACATTTGACAATTTACTATAAATCTTAAAAAGCTGTTCCCTCCATTTGGAAAGGAACAGCTTGAAACTTTGTTTGCAATTTGGGCTAAACGTCAAATAAACAGGTTTAGGTTAAACTGTTTTCATAATGACAATCTGTAACTGTTTCCGGCTTTAACCCTTTCGGATATAAGCCTTTAGTGTGTCCCCTTCCTTTTCTGTTTTAAGAAGGGTATTCCCTGTCTTGTCACACCAGACTTTAATATCCCTGGCAAAACCGGGATCGGTAACCGCCACTTCCATAATCTGACCCTCGTCCATTAACTTGAGGTTCTCAGAAACCAGTTTTATGGGGCCGGGGCACTGCAGGCAGGTAGCGTCTACTTGACGGTGGGCAATAATTTTCTCCGCTGTCAAGGAACCGATAGGTCCAGCAGTATGCACTCGGCCTGTATCGTAAAGCGGCTGGTTTAATTCGAGATTCCGGCTTTCCGGATTACCGTACACACTGGCATAAGTCCTGTACCCCCCGTCCAGATTCGCCGCTTTAAAACCGTGCTGGGTAAGAATCCGGCAAGCAATATACCCCCTTAAACCGACTCTACAGGTAACGTAAATGGTTCGATTCTTAGGGAGTTCGTTAAGCCTACTGCGCAACTCGGGCAGGGGGATATTAATAGAACCTTCAATTTTTCCCAGTTCCAATTCTTCGGGCTGACTGACGTCAACCAGGATATTGCCCTCTGCCAACAAATCATGTATTTCATAGTACTGAACCGTATCCACCATATGGTCCAATATATTGGCGGCCGCATAGCCAAGAATGTTAACCGGGTCTTTACCGGAGGAATAAGGTGGAGCATAGGCCAGTTCCAAATCCTGCAGGTCATAAACCGTTAAATTTCCTTTAATAGCTGTTGCCAGAACATCGATCCTTTTCTCCACTCCTTTATAACCGACAACCTGCGCTCCAAGTATCCTGCCATTTTCCTGGAAAAGCATTTTCATATCGAGCGGCATGGCTCCCGGATAATAGCCGGCATGGGAGTTGGGATGAACATGAACTACTTTATAATCAATCCCTTGTTGCTTAAGGTTTTTTTCGTTAAGTCCCGTGGATGCCACTGTCAGATCGAAAACTTTGGCCACTGAAGTTCCTATAGTTCCCTTGTAGGTTTTTTGAGCGCCATAAATATTATCGGCGACCATTCTTCCTTGCCGGTTAGCCGGCCAAGCCAAGGGAATATACACAGGTTGACCGCTGATATAGTGTTTGACCTCAATCGCATCACCAAGAGCATAGATGTTGGGGTCACTGGTTTGTAAATATTCGTTAACCCTGATTGCCCCCTTCAAGCCAAGTTCCAAACCGGCCTGCTCAGCAAGCTTACTCTCCGGGCGAACCCCAATAGCCATTACTACCATATCGGATTGAATTATTCGCCCGCTCTTCAGCATAACCTTGGAACCATCGAGTTTAGTTACCGTGTCTTCAAGAATAAGTTCCAGACCCTTATCTCGCAAATGAGCATGAATTATACAGGCCATTTCATAATCAAGGGAAGGCTGGACTTGATTTAAGGCTTCGACCAGTATAACCTTTAAGTTTCTTGCTTTGAGGTTTTCTGCCATTTCAAGGCCAATAAACCCTCCGCCGACCACGACAGCGGTTTGAGGCTTATGTTCCCGAATGAAATCAACTATAGCTTCCGCATGGGGGATGGTCCTGAGCGTGAACACCCTGGGGTTACCGGCAACACCTTCGATCTGAGGCATAATAGGTTCGGCTCCCGGTGAGAGAACGAGATAATCGTATTCTTCTTGGTAGGTTGCACCGGTTTCCAAATTCTTTACCTCAATAGTTTTAGATTCCCTATGAATGGCGGTAACTTCGTTTTTTGTTCTGATATCGATATTAAATCTGGCGGCCATTCCCTGAACAGTTTGGACCAATAATTTTTCTTTCTTTTTAATCACACCTCCCACATAGTACGGCAAACCGCAATTGGCAAAAGAGATATGCGGTCCTCTTTCCAACATCACAATTTTCGAGCGCTCATCCAGTCTTCTTAATCTGGCCGCCGCGGTTGCTCCACCTGCCACCCCGCCGACAATAACAATCTTTTTGCTCATTTTCACTCCCCCTAACCTACTTACTACTTCTCTTTATTTTTCGGCAAAAAGTACCTCTATTAATCCTTTAACTATATCATTTTCCAAAGAATAATAGACCTCGAGCCCTTCACGCTTTCCTTTGATAATGCCTGCCGCCTTTAAAACGTTTAAATGCTGGGAAATAGTTGATTGAGGCATTCGTAGGCAATGCTGCATATTCATGACGTTGCTTGCGCCCCGTTCCACCAGGCCTCTTACTATGCAAAGCCTGGCAGGATGAGAAAGGGCTTTTAAAAGTTTCGCTTTGGATTCAAAAAGCTGCGGGTTGGTATAATAAGTCTGCATAATCTTCACCCTTTGCTAAACATATACCTATTCATTTAATCCCGGCTGAAAAAAGGTTAAGACAATCATAATATCCATATATTCTAATATTAAAATATTACGATATATAAAGCAAGCAAAAACCCACTTATATAAAGTGGGTTTTTAATCTTATATAACAGAGAGAAAAAATTAATGAGTTTTTATGAGTTTTCAATTAGTTTTTTCACTTTTTGCTTTGCTATTCTTTAAATTGTATTTTTCTTTGAAATAATTGCTGATATTTTCCAAGGCAGAGACCAAGACCCTTTTTTCTTCTTCAGAGAGTTTAGAGATTGTTGTGTTAATCATCTCCTCATGAAATTCGGCGTGGTGTCGAAAAGCCTCCTTGCCCTTTTCAGTTAAAGAAATCAATACTATACGGCGATCTTCTTCGCTTCTCTGTCGAATGACATAGCCTTTGCGCAAGAGATTATTAATAGCTATGGTCAAGGTTCCGATGGTAATATTTAAATCCCGGGCTACAGAAGACATATTGCGGGCCTCCTCCAGCCCAATTGCTTCCAGGACATGAATTTCACTAATAGAAAGATTCTGAAATTGATCACACTTGAGAGCTTGTTCCTCAATGTGAAGAATATCGTTAAACAGTTTTACCAGCAATTCATTTAAAGTCCCGTAAAGGTTACTCATTACCAACACCGCTATCCAATAGTTTGATATTCAAAATATCAACAATTTAAATATATTCTTAAAAACTATTTTTGTCAATAATAGAACAAATATAAGCATACAATTTTAAATAATCTTAATCATGCCCTTTTCCGTAACAAGTAAAGGTATTTTGAAATCATGGTCTTCCGACGGCAAATTGTCAAACAATTGGCAGGAAAAGGCTACTCCTATAATTACGGCATCCGGCCGCAACTTGGGTAAAAACCGGTCATAATATCCCGCTCCGAAACCAATCCTGTTGCCTTGGTAATCAAAAGCAAGTCCCGGGACTAAAACCAAATCTATTTCCTCCGGAGAAACCGGATTTATCTTATCCGGCATCGGTTCGCGGATACCGAACTTGCTCACCTGAACATCATTAACCAGATCGGTAATAAGACAAGGTATAATATCTTTCTGCCAGCAAAGAGGGACAATTAAACGTTTCCCCGCTTGAAGTGTTTTTTCGGCAATTGGAGTGGTTTCCACCTCATCCCTAAAATTTAAATAAGTCATAATAGTTGAAGAATTTTTAAAAGCATTCAAAGAAAGCAGTTCTTGTAAAATCAAGGCGCTTTTTTGGTTTCGTTCCAAAGGTTTAAGCGCCTTGCGGCGCTTTAAGGCCTCTTGGCGAAAAAAATCTTTAGTCAATCCGGGACTTTTCTCCTTCCTAAATAATTTTGTATTTCAAGAAAGTTATTATTATCATCTTCCTTTTATTAACTTTTTAATTAATTTATCTTTATTAATTGCCTAATTATTACATTATTACCTAATTTTATATCTTTTTTCGATCTTTTTTACTGGAATGTTAATATCGTGATTAAATTTATCCCCAAAAAAATTAGCTTAAATACTTGTTTCTTACTTTATTACTCACATTATCCACATTCGTTGTGGATAAGTTTCTTAATAAATGCCTAAAGTTAAAGGTTTAAACCGGGAACAGCATTTAATTTCCAAGAAGCATAATTCTTATTTAAATAATGATAATAGCCCGCCATTGCTATCATAGCCCCATTATCGGTACATAGCTCAATCGATGGATATACTAAGCGAATGCCGCAATTTTTAAGTTCTTCGGCCAGAGTATCTCTCAACAGCGAATTGGCTGCCACCCCGCCCGCCAAAGCCAAAGTTTTTACTTGCGGAAGTCTCTGCAACGCTTTCTTGGTTTTGGCAACCAAAACATCTACCACCGCTTCTTGAAAGGAAGCAGCCAAGTCGTTTTTGGCCACATTTTCTCCCTTCATTTTAGCCGTATTCAAGATATTTAACACAGCCGTCTTCAAACCGCTGAAGCTAAAGTCCAAGCTTTGAGGCTCCAACATGACCCGCGGCAAGTTAAATGCCTTAGCATCTCCTGAAGCGGCTGCCTTTTGGATATACGGTCCTCCAGGGTATCCCAAACCCAAAGCCCGTGCTACCTTGTCAAAGGCTTCCCCTGCGGCGTCATCCCTTGTTTTTCCAAGTACCTCATAATCAAGATGGCCTTTGAACAGTATGAGGTTGGTATGCCCTCCTGAGACCAGCAAGGACAGGATTGGAAACTGGAGATCAGGGTGTTCCAAGAAATTGGCATATACGTGCCCTTCCAAATGATTTATCCCCAATAAAGGAATTCCGGCTGCATAAGCCATAGCTTTGGCTGCAGCCAAACCAACCAAAAGTGATCCTACCAACCCTGGTCCATAGGTTACAGCTATTGCCGATAAATCCGAAAAATCCACTTCCGCTTGGACCAAGGCCTGTTCTACTACATCTTTGATATGCAGGCAATGTTCCCGTGAGGCAATTTCCGGAACTACCCCTCCGTATTTGCGGTGAGTTTCAATCTGGGACGAAATAATATGGCTTTTTAAGTCTTTGCCGTTAACCAGGACTGCAGCGGATGTTTCATCACAACTGGTCTCAATTCCCAATATCGTAATGTTTTCAGTTTCGGCCAAATCAATTCCTCCTAAACCTGCCACTTTACCACTTTACAACTTTGCCCACATGATTATGGCATCTTCCTTGTTGTCTGAATAATATTTCCTGCGTATTCCTGCCGCTTTAAAACCAAGTTTAGTATATAAATTCTGGGCAATGGTGTTGGAAACTCTGACTTCCAAGGTTATGCTCATTAAACCGATCTTTTTCAGTTCCCGCATTACATGGCGCATAAGATACTCGCCCCAACCCTGACCTCGGCAGCCCGGCCAAATAGCCACATTGGTTATATGGGCCTCATTAATAATCAACCAAACACCCATATAACCGACAACCCGTTCATTGATCTCCAGACAATAATACCTGGCAACTCTATTGTTGTTTAACTCCGAAAGAAAAGATTCCGCCCGCCAAGGGTTGGAAAATGATACTTCTTCAATGGCAACTATAGACGGAATATCTTCAATTCTCATTGGTCTAACGACGACCGTTTTCGTTTCCTTACCTAGCTGTTGATCCTCAATGTTATTTTTCATTTTACCACCTAATTAAAACAATCTGATTTTTCATTATGATATATGATATCAACAGCTTCCTGTTTCCTGTTGATTATGTTTCTTTCGATAATTAACTTCCGCTTCGGAAAGCCTGATATAAAAAGGTAAAACGGCTTTATCCGCCAAGTCCGGGTCATCTTTGACCTTCAACCATTGGGCCCATGCTTCGCAAGCCGCATAAGCACCACGCGGCAGGTAATGATGCTCCAGTGGAATAACCGCTTGCGTCCCAAGTTTTTCTTCAAGATATTGTTTTGCGCCCTTAACGGCGTCCCCGACCAAGAAAAACTGTTCTTTTTTTTGCTTAAGCTTTGCCATGAGTTCCTCGGGGGTGATGGCCATAGGCCCGTCAACGCATACCATGGTCTGTAAATAACGGTAGCGTGCATAATACCACTCCCCTTTGCGAGCGTCAAGAATCACCACTGTTTCCTCCGGGCGGCCCCAACCGGCCCAAGCCAAAGCATCCAGCGAAGTTAGCCCAATTAAAGGTTTTTTTAAGACCTGAGCCAACCCTTGAGCGGTAGCAATTCCTATCCGGATTCCGGTAAAAGACCCCGGTCCTCTAACCACCCCAATAAAATCAAGCTCCTCAAGTTTCCAGGAAGCAGCATTGAGAAGTTGATCCAGCATCGGTATCAACTTCTCGGAGTGCGTCGTTCCGGTATGGAGAAACCCTTCTCCCACCAAGTGACCGTCTTGAGCCAAAGATAGGGCGGTAACTTTTGTCGTAGTATCTATCGTTAAATATTTCATAACCCCCACACTTACTGTTAATTTCTACATTATTTTTATATCTATTATCGATATTATTATTTCTACATTATACCCGTTTATTATCCTGCAAGTATTCCCGCATTATATATCTACATGCATCATATATCTACATTATTTCCACCTAACTATATCTACATATGCCTGCTCTATTGCTCAAAAAAATGTTGGACTCTGCTGGCAGGCGCAAAGCTAATAACCCTGGGCGAATCACCGCTACCTTCTATTTTTATTTGCAGATGGTCTGGAGGCAATAGATCCTCGATTATCTCCGGCCATTCTAACAAACAGACACAATCATCCCGAAAATAGTCCCGCACACCTATAATCTCGGCTTCTTCCGGATAAGCGAGCCTGTAAAGATCTATATGAATAAATTGCAACCCTTTTGTGGAGCATTCATACTCTTGAATTAGAGTAAAGGTAGGGCTTGTGATTTCAGCTTCCACTCCTAAACCTTTACCCAATCCCTTGGCAAAAACCGTTTTGCCCGCTCCCAAATCTCCGTAAAGACAAATTATTTCTCCCCCTCGGAGAGTTTGTCCCAGCTTTTTCCCTAAATCAAACGTCTCTTGGGGGCTGGTTGAAACTATGGTTGATTGGAAATGTTCCACTGGTTAATCACTCCGGTTTTACTACCCGACCATTAATAAGCACCACTTCCGGCACAGCATGGAAACTCAAAGGTTTCCCATTCCAAACCACCAAATCGGCATCTTTCCCTTCAGCCAGAGAACCAATTCTATGGGCAACGCCCAAAATCTCCGCCGGCCAGATGGTAATGGCCTTGAGGGCGTCCTCTTCATCCATGCCGCTTTTAACCGCCAGGGCAGCACAAAGCGGTAGATATTGTATTGGGGTTACGGAATGGTCGGTCATAATTGCCACCTTTATCCCGGCTCGGGCCAGAATACCGGGGGTCTCAAATGTTCTGTCCTTAAGCTCCACCTTGGAACGGCCGGTAAGGGATGGCCCAACTACAGCCGGATAACCGTATTCTTTTAAGATATCGGCAATTTTATGGCCGTCTGTGCAATGGTCCAAAACAAGATCAAGGTTAAATTCCTGGGCAATCCTAATGGCAGTCATTATATCGTCCACTCTGTGAGCATGCGCCCTAAGAGGAATTTTTCTATCCAAGACCATATTTATTGTCTCTAAGCCAAGGTCCCGTTCCGGCAGCTTATCCGGATCTTTTTTTCCCTGTTCCAATTTGTCCCGATAAACCTGGGCATCGACCAAAGCCTGGCGGAGAAGTGCCGCCGTTCCCATCCTGGTCATAGGCATTTTCTTTTGTTCTCCGTAAACAAATTTCGGATTTTCACCAAAGGCTGCTTTGAGTCCTGCCGGATCCCTAACAATCATTTCCTCCACAATCCGGCCTGCAGTTTTGATCACCGTTCCTGTCCCTCCCAGGACATTGGCACTTCCCGGGCCGGTAAAAGCGGCTGTTACCCCTCCCAGGCGGGCATCACGGAAAGCCTCATCTTCAGGATTAATCCCGTCGATGGCCCTGAGTTCGGGAGTCAAGGGATCGGTCATCTCGTTGAGATCGTCACCTTCATACTGGTAAATTTCTTCTCCAATCCCTATATGACTATGAGCATCAATAAAGCCGGGCAGGACCCAGCGTCCTGAAGCATTAAATATTTTAACCGCGCTGTCGGCTGTTAAACCGAAAGTTTCCTTCAGCTCGGTTTCATCCGGCAGTGAAGTCTGTAAAGGGTGTTTTATTATCTTGGTAATTTTATCCCCTTGAACTAAAATACTGCCGACAAATTCCTGTCCTTCTTCCATGGTTTTGATATTTCCATTGGCAATAATAATATGGTGATAGTCGGTCAATTCTTTATCCTCCTCGTTTCTGTTGCTCAGTTTTGCTTTCTGCATTTATAAATCTTTCATAGAAAGACCCACCCGGCCTCGTTCTGGATCAATAGTTATTACTTTGGTTTTTACTATATCACCTACAGAGGCCACTTCCATCGGATGACGAATATAATTGGAACTTAGTTCCGAAATATGTACCAATCCGTCATTTTTTAAACCAATATCCACAAATATGCCAAAATCAACGATATTTCTGATCGTTCCTTCCAAAATCATTCCCACTTTTAAATCCTCCAAGCGGGTAACATCTTTGCGCAGGAGCGGGCGAGGTAAATCCTCCCGCGGATCTCGGCCCGGCCTTTGCAAGGCTTCGATAATATCCTTAACCGTCGGAACTCCGGCCCCAAGCTCTGCCGCCAGCTCTTCAGGTGAAAAAGAAGCAAGGGCCAAGCGCACTTGTTCCGGTCTGGTTTTTAGGTCTCGCACCCCAAAACCTGCTTTAGCCAGGATCTTAAGCGCCAGATCATATGATTCCGGATGAACCGGTGTATTTTCCAGACAATTATCCCCGTCTGGTAACCGGATAAACCCTGCGCATTGAATAAAAGTTTGTTCACCTATTTTGGGAACTTTTTTCAGGTCCTCCCGCAAACGAAATTTGCCACACTTTTCCCGGTAGGCAACAATATTTTTGGCCGTGGCACTGTTAAGACCGGCAACATATTTAAGTATAGCGGCCGAAGCCGTATTTAAATCTACTCCGACGGTATTGACACAAGATTCCACCACTCCCCCTAAAGTGTTCTCTAAAATTTTGGCCGGAATATCATGTTGATACTGGCCAACCCCTATGGATCGAGGTTCGATTTTTACCAGCTCGGCCAACGGGTCCTGAAGCCTTCTGGCAATAGACACCGCACTGCGAAGAGAGAGGTCAAAATCGGGAAACTCCTCTTTGGCCAGTGGCGATGCTGAATAAACCGATGCTCCGGCTTCGTTGACAATTATATATTCCACAGCCAAATTGTTCTCCTGGATCATTTCTGCCACTACTTCCTCTGTTTCCCTGGAAGCGGTCCCGTTGCCAATGGCAATAATCTGCACATTATTGGCCAGCACTGCCTTGATAATATCTTTTTTTGCCGCTTCCCTTTTATTGTGAGGAGGGTGAGGGTAGATCACTCCTACTTCCAGAAGCTTGCCTGTTTCGGAAATTACAGCCCATTTGCAACCCGTCCTAAACCCAGGATCAATACCCAGGATGATCTTGTCCCGAACCGGCGGTTGAAGTAGAAGTTGCCGCAAGTTGGCGGCAAAAACTTTTACGGCCTGTTCCCCGGCCTTTAAAGTCATTTCCGCTCTGATTTCTCTTTCAATAGAAGGTGCCAACATGCGTTTATAGGCCTCATGCACGGCTTTTTGGACCAGCGGGGTGCAAGGGCCGTTTTTCAAATATCTTTTTTCGATTAGAGGTATAATTTTTTCCTGATCAATTTCCAAGCTAACGGTCAAATATTCTTCTTTTTCCCCTCTGTTAATTGCTAAAACCCTGTGCGGCGGTATTTTGCGCACAGGTTCCCTGTAATCGTAATACATTTCATAAGGAGAACGCTCTTCTTTTTTGGCCTTAACTACCATATCCGCTTGTTCGTAAGTTGTGGTCCGAATAATTTTTCTTATCTCGGCATCGTCCGCAATTTGCTCAACAATAATGTCCTTGGCCCCGTTTAAGGCATCCGTTGTCTGCTCTATCCCCAGCTCGGGATTAAGGTATTTTACGGCTTCCTGCATAGGGTCTGCATCCTGAGGCTGGCTTAAAAGCCAGACAGCAAGCGGTTCCAAACCCTTCTCCTTTGCTATGGAAGCCTTGGTTTTCTTCTTTTGTTTATAAGGCCGATAAAGATCTTCTACTTCCTGCAATTTTACGGCAGCTAATATCTTTTCTTTTAGTTCATTGTCAAGCTTGCCTTGCTCTTCGATAAGCCGCAAGACTTCTTCTTTTCTCTTTTCCAGGTTCCTAAGGTATTCCAAACGGTCAACAAGAGACCTGAGAACAGTTTCATCCAGTTCGCCGGTAACTTCCTTGCGGTATCTGGCAATAAAGGGAACCGTATTGCCGGAATCCAAAAGCTTAATAGCTCCCTCGACTTGCCAAGGTTTAAGATTCATTTCTTCGGCAATGACCTTAACTAAATCCAAAAAAAGATACCTCCCGCCTAGCGTTGCCAAGGAAACAAAATCAGCGTTTTGGTTCAACGCTGAAATTGTACTGACTTATACTTCTATTTAGTCTTTCCAACCAGTTGTTTATAGTTCAGTTAAACCAAGACTGATTTCGATAGCCTCATCAACCCTGAGCATCACTTCTTCATCCAATACAGCTACTTTTTCCTTGAGACGGCTTTTGTCAATTGTTCTTATTTGTTCGGTTAAAATTACCGAGTCTCTTTCCAGTCCGCTTCTTCTGGCTCTAACTTCAACATGGGTGGGAAGTTTTGCCTTGGTAATTTGCGAGGTTATGGCAGCAATAATGGTTGTGGGACTGTACTGATTTCCTATGTCATTTTGAATCACCAAAACCGGTCTGGTACCGCCTTGTTCCGAACCAACAACGGGGTTTAAATCGGCGTAAAAAATTTCCCCGCGTCTAATAATCATATCCGTCACTCCAAGCCAATTTTTTTTCATAACGTATTGTTGCTTCTTCTTCGACATGGAATAAATCTCTGGCCAAAGTGAGGTTTATTTGTGCCATTTCCAAATATCCTTGTCTCATTTGTTCTCTTACGCCGGCTTTTCTTCGTTCTAATAAAACGCTGTAAATCGCTTCCTTAATAAAATCACTTCGGTCTCTCTTTTCCATTGAGACAATATCATCGACTTCTTCAATGATTTTCTCCGGTAGACATACTACAATACGCCTAGTTTCAGCCAAGCGAGGCACCTCCCAGTATTAGAGCCGGTTTTCTCAAGCGAATAGCAATTTTAATAAGTCATTATTAATATACTTTATTATAGCTACTTACCTCTCAAAGTGTCAACGAACAAGGCCTTATGGACAACCGATTTTACCATTTAATGGCTTAAATTGTCATGGTAATTTATGCCAGGGGATTAAATCATTCAGCCAAACCTTCCGACAATAGCCGAGTGGGCTTTAATCTCCAAGCTATCGTCCAATTCAGCCAATTCGAAATCATATCCTCTACGCTTTAAGGCTGCTCTAATTATTTCATCCGCCAGGTGAGGATTCTTGGGCAAAAGAGGACCGTGCAGATAAGTGCCCCAAACATTTTTATATCTTACTCCTTCCAATCCGTCCTCCCCGTTATTGCCATACCCTTTAACAATCTTGGCCAAAGGTTTAATTCCCGGTCCGAGATAAGTTTTGCCGGAGTGATTCTCAAATCCTACCAGAGTATTAAGCTTAACCTTATCCTCCAATTGGGCTTTATTTTGATCAAAGTCGGTCACTTGAGCTATTACATTGCCGATCATCCTTTTCCGGCCGGCTACGGTATATAAATCGATAATACCCAATCCCGGAATTTTTTTTCCGTCGGCAGTCTCATAGTATTGACCGAAGAGTTGATAGCCCCCGCAAATTGCCAGTACCACCAAACCCTCTTCCACAGCTTGTTTTAAATCCCCAGCTTTGCTGCTTAAATCCCGGCCTAAAATATTTTGTTCCCTGTCCGAGCCTCCACCTAAGAAAAGGATATCCGCTTCCTCCAGACTTAAATCATCCCCCAGGCTAACCTGGCGAACTTCCAGATCAATATTCCGCCACCGGCATCTGGCTTTTAAGGTCAAAACATTCCCTCTGTCCCCGTATAAATCCAACAAGTCAGGGTAAAGATGATACAATACCAGTTTCATAATCCTTCCACCTCGGTTTTGGCGATAACCGGAAATGAACTTACCCTTTTGCTGATTAGAATATCCCTAAGGGGAAAGAGGGCCGTATAGGTAGGCAAAATAAAAACGGCTTCTTCAGACAATATTTTTCTTGTTTCCAGCTCGGCCACAGCCTCTTTCAAATCCTTAGTAATGCTGATAAGTTCTTCGTTTAACCCGGCATATTTCAATCTTAAAGCCATATCCTCGGCTCTTAAGCCGGAACAGATTACTGTCTTCAACTCAAGCTCACCGGAAACGAGGGTTTCAAAGTCCACATCCCATAACCAGGAAATATCACGCCCGTCAGCGGCCAGATCATTAATGGCAATCATTAAATGCAAAGGCCTGCCCAGCTCAATAAGGGTATTGATTACCTGGTTAAAGCCCATGGGATTCTTGACCAGGGTAAGCGTAAGCTGACAGGTAGGAAGTACAAATTGTTCCATCCTTCCGGCATCTGAAACAAAATTGAGCAGTCCCTGTTTAATCTCCCCCCTGTCAAGGCCCAAACATTCGGCAACACTAAAAGCTGCCAAAGCATTATATAAATTGTAGTAACCCGGCAACGGAATAATATATTCCGTTGTTTCCTGCTCCTCCCGATGGGCATAATCGTTATCTTTTTTGCTCTCCAGGCGGAAAAAAATCCCGGCCGGTTTTTGCTCTACTCCGTATGCTTCGATATGGGGCTGGGGACGTTTAAAGCCGCATTGCTCACAGCGGTAAATACCAAGTTGTCCATAATGGAAAGTTGCATACTTCAATTCCCGGCCACAGCGGGAACAATACCTGCCTTCTCTTGATTCCTGGTTCGTTTCCCTGCTTATGGGCAGGCCGGCAACACCATAATAAAAAGTATGAGGCCTGTCCAAGCCGATTTGAGCTACCAACGGGTCATCCGCATTGAGAATCAGTCTGGTGGAAGGAGGCAGGGCATCTTTAACTAGTTTGACGGTAGTATCGAGTTCCCCGTAACGGTCAAGCTGGTCCCGGAAAAAATTGGTTATCACTGCCAATTCAGGTCTCAGCTGGCGGCATAAATGAGGAACGGTAGCTTCGTCCACCTCCAAGAGCAAATAATTTTTTTTGGCTTTTCCACCCCAAGAAGTATTTCGCAGCAAGGTCCCTGCAATACCCGGAAGCATATTGGCTCCTTCCCGGTTATAAGCCACTGATTTATTAGCCGTTTCTAAAATAGAAGCCACTAAATTATTCGTTGTGGTTTTGCCGTTGGTTCCGGTAATTAAGACTGTTCCTCCCCGGAAGGAAGCTGCCAAGTTTTTTATTATATCCGGACAAATTTTACCTGCAACCAACCCGGGGAATGTGGTCCCTTTCTTCCCAAGTATTTTAAGTACGAAAGATATGAATTTACCCAACCATAAAGCAAGCCAGAATCTTATTCCTTTTGCCATTCTTTTAAATAATCCCCTTAATTTGGTTCAAAAAAAAAGTCGTAATAATAGATAATATAACCTAAGATACGCCTCTTTAAAAGCCCGGGTCTGGACAAAAAACACAATTAAATTCTATAATACAACTATTGTGGGAAATTATATTGAAATTTTTTAACTTAGAAAGGAGCAGACCAATGCTTATCCCCTTTGATGGATTTACACCCAAAATCGGAAAAAACGTTTATATAGCCCCCGGAGCCAGTATCATCGGCCAAGTTGAAATCGGCGAATTCTCCAGTATCTGGTTCAACAGCGTTCTGCGGGGGGATATTGATTCTATCACCGTCGGTAAAAGAACCAATATCCAAGATTTATGTGTGATACATCTTAATAAAGGACAGCCCGTTATTATTGAAGATGATGTTAGCATTGGACATTCTTGTGTTCTTCATGGTTGTCGGATCCGTCAGGGAACTTTAATCGGCATGGGATCCATTATTCTCGACGACTCCGAAATAGGTGAAAACTGTCTGATCGGAGCAGGATCCCTCATCCCCGAACGCAAAGTATTTCCGCCCCGCTCCTTGATTTTCGGTTCACCGGCAAAGGTTATCCGGGAACTAACCCCTCAAGAAATTGAATCGATTTATCAAAATGCTGAAGTATATAGAGCAAGAGCCCAATTATACCTGAAAAATCAAGCCGATTAACTGTTTATTACCGGTAACTCATTCCAGTCTTCTCTCTCCAAAACGGTGATTTCGTCTCCGGGCTTGATCCACCCCGGCACAATCACTTTGGCAAAGATCCCCTCGCGAGGCATGACGCAATCGCCAGCGGCTCTTTTAATTGCACAACCGCTGTTGTGACATGCTTTGCCAATTTGGGTAACTTCCAACACGGTTTCTCCTATTTTTAGCCTGGTGCCTATAGGAAGCTCATAAAGAACAAGTCCCTCGGTAGTTATATTCTCCGCAAACCTGCCGTTGACAAGGTCTTGAAGGCCGGCTGCTCTTAATTTATTAATACTTTCAATTCCCAGCAAACTAACCTGTCGATGCCATTCACCTGCATGGGCATCTCCCACCAGCCCATGTTGTACTTCGAAATAACCTTTTTCAATTTCATGCTTCGGTACTCCCGTGGTTTCACTAATATTAACAGCCAGTACTCTTGGCATTTTGAATACCCCTTTCTCCTGATGTAAATCCAGTTTTCTGGATGATAAACCTTTTCCTTTCTAACCCGCAAAGGATATTAATCAATTAATATCCTTTTTTTTGCTTAAAAAGCGGTCCTCAATCAAATCGGCCGCCTCTCCACAATCATTGATATCCAGTAGTGGAACAGGGACTTGTAGTTCTTTTACGTCAGTTACCACTGCTACCAGATTTTCAAGATCGGAAACTATTTCAGTGCCCATTTCTCTTCTCACGATTTCAATTTTGGGCCTATTGGCCGCTTTATAACCTTCTACAAAAATAATATCAACATCTTGAATTAGAGGTAAAACATACTCAAGGTCTGATTTTTGATCGGTTTTCTGAATCAAAGCATATTTATCCGGGCCAATAATTGCAGTGGCTTTAGCACCGGCTTGGGCGAACCTCCAACTGTCTTTGCCCGGGACATCTATTTCAAAATTATGGGCGTCGCTTTTAACCACTCCCAATTCATAGCCTCTGTTTACCATTTCTTTAATTAGTTTTTCTAAAAAAGTGGTTTTGCCCGTACCCGATTTGGCCGCTACAAAGCATATAACCGGGATATCAGCCATAGGTTTTCCTCCTTTATTTATTTATGCTCCAAACAAGTATGCTCCAGCGGCCGGGCACATTCTCCGGCTTTACCCACCAAAATATCCAAACCGTGTTCAAGGGAAGGCAAGATGACTTGGAGGCATTCTTGTACGCTTTTAGGACTACCCGGCAAATTAATAATAACGGTCTGCCCTCTTATACCCGCACAAGCCCTGGACAACATAGCCCTGGGAGTAATCTGCATACTCGCCCAACGCATGGCCTCAGGTATTCCCGGGGTTAACCTTTCCACTACGGCTAAAGTGGCTTCCGGTGTTACATCCCGTGGAGAAAAACCCGTGCCACCAGTGGTAAAGACAACATTTAACTTCAAATCATCGGCATACTCAATAAGCTTTTTTTCAATAATGCTTTGTTCGTCCGGAACAATTTCCGCAATATTAACTTGCCATCCCATTTGCTCAACCATTTCCCTGATAACCTGACCGCTGCGGTCTTCCCGTTCTCCTCGCGAACCTTTATCACTTGCTGTAAGAATACCTACGGTGTACTTCATGTTTTCACCTCTATTTTTAAGTAGGAATCGGTAAAACCTAAAAAACCGAATTCTTTTCCTATGGCTTCTGCTCGCGCCTATACTCTCCGCTTTTACCTCCTGATTTGCTGACCAGGTAAATATCGCTTATTACCATACTTTTCTCCACAGCTTTACACATATCATAAATAGTTAGGGCAGCCACGGACACGGCGGTCAAAGCCTCCATTTCCACGCCCGTCTGGCCTGTATTTTTCACAGTTGCTTGTATTTCAACTTTGCTTTCAGCCTCATTGATCTCAAAGGAGACATCGATTCCGGACAGTAACAAAGGATGGCACATGGGAATAATATCCGGTGTTTTTTTTGCTCCCATGATCGCCGCTACCTGGGAAACAGCCAACACATCTCCCTTGGCCAGAGACTTGTTTTTAATCAGTTGCAACGTTTCCGGCTTCATCCTGATTTCACCGCGGGCCACAGCAACTCTGGCCGTTTCGGCTTTATGACTGACATCAACCATCCTGGCCCGGCCTTCCTGGTTAAAATGAGTAAGCTCTCCCATTTCCATCATCCACCTATTTCATGCATATTTCTTCTGATCGGCTCGTACTCACTGCTTTGGATACAGTGCTTATATGGTTTGCTTGAAATGCCGTCCAACAAAAATTGTTCCAAATCATTATAATTGCGGAAGTCAATTTCAATATTGGAGTGTAAACAAGGTTTCAATTTTCCGTCAGGAGTGATTCTGATCCGGTTGCAGAAATTGCAAAAATGACTGCTTAAAGGACTGATAATACCGACTTTACCTTTGCTGTTAGGCAGTTTATACATCCTGGATACCGTGCCATGACCTTTAAAAGGAAGGGGGATTAAACGTGGCATTCTCTTAAGGATTTCATTGCCGGCCAAGAAATGTCCTTTGCCCCAATGTCCTGCTTCACCGATAGGCATAAGTTCAATAAAACGCACTTCTATTTCCTCATTTATAGTTAAATTGACAAAGTCCTCAATTTCATCGTCGTTAAAACCGCCAATCAAGACCACATTCAATTTTATCGGGGAAAGATCCGCTTCTTTGGCTGCTTCGATTCCGGCCCAAACATCCTTTATATTGCCGCCGCGCGTAATTTCTTTGTATTTTGTCTCATCCATGGTGTCAAGACTAATATTTACCCTGTCCAAACCTCTTGTTTTTAATTCCAAAGCATATTTCTTCAGCAAAATGCCGTTAGTAGTGAGCCCCAGCTCTTTAAGTCCCCGGTCTTTTAAACTTGCCACATCCCGGACCAAATCCAGAATACCCCTGCGAACCAAGGGTTCTCCACCGGTCAGTCTTATTTTTGTTATTCCTAATTTTACCGCGGCTTCGGCAATACGAGCTATTTGTTCCAAGCTTAAAATATCGTTATGATCCTTTTTGGGTACCCCTTTTTTGGGCATGCAATACCTACACTTGAGATTGCACAAATCAGTTACTGATATGCGCAAATAGTTTATTTCCCTTCCGTAACTATCGATCATAGCCTACACTCCTCACTGCCCCATTAGCGGCAATAATAACAATTCGGATATTGACACAGCTGACAGTTATTGCATAAACCGCCTTCTCCCATGCGAATGAAGTCGTTTTTATTTAACTTTTCTCCGGAGAATAATCTCGGTAGAATTACATCAAATACCGTGGTTTTATAGTATGCTGCGGCCCCGGGTACACCCATGATCGGAACACTACCCAGATAAGCCAGCATAAACATATTACCCGGCTGGACCGGAACTCCATAGGTAACTATATCGGCACCCGTACTTTTGATCGCCCCCGGTGTAATGTCATCGGGATCCACCGACATTCCCCCGGTAACAATGATCATTTCTGCGCCTTTTTGGATAAAGGTCAAAATTTTTTCTTTAATAACCTCTACCTCGTCCGGACAATATTCTTGGTTGAACATTTCCGCTTCGAAGTATTCCAATTTTTTTCTGATAACCGGCCAGAATTTATCCTTTATTCTTCCTTTGAAGACCTCATTGCCGGTAATAACCACACCAACTTTTAATTTCTTATAAGGATTGACTTGAAACACCTGGCCATGTATTTTGCATAGCTCTTCAACTTTTTCCACATTCTTTTCTTTGGTCACTAAAGGAACTATACGTCCGGAAGCAACTGTTTGACCTTCTTCCACCTTGAAATTATTGGGGAGAGAAGTTACGGTAACATCTTCTATGGAGTTGATTTCATACAATAAAGCGCTTTTCAGTTTAAATAATCCTTTTGTAGTTGCTTTAAGGACGGTTTTTCCCTCCTGGGGTTCGGAAAAAGTAATGTTATTACCTTTTATAGCCTTTGCAATTCTAATTGCCGCTTCATCCTCGTGAATTTCCCCGGCATTTTCTTCCCAGACATAGATGTGCTCTTTCCCGAGTCGTAATAATTCTTCAACATCTTCTTCTCGAATAACATGACCCCTTTTAAATGCTGGGCCTTTAAATTCACCCGGTACCATTTTGGTTATATCGTGACATAATTTCATACCTACAGCATCCTGTACCGCAATTTTTTTCACTTGTTAAACCTCACTTTCCATACGCCCACAAGCTTCTTCGCTTTATTAGATTTATTTAATTGATTATATAAGTTAATTAATTATATAAGCTTTCAGTTTCTTTCCGGCTTGTATTGGGCCGCTTTGGGCCGGGATCTCAGCCAGGAGGTTGCATCCCTCCAAAGAGCTTAATACGCCATTGCCCTGCCCCCCTGTTACTTCCATATACGCGATACCGTTTTCCATAACCAGTTTACCTCGTAGGAATCTGCGGCGCGGGCTGGCTTTGGGGAAATCATCTTTTAGGATTACATCAATTTGAGGATGGAGATAATCCTGTCTCCCCATAATTTTTTTGATTAAAGGAACGACCAAGAGTTGAAAAGTAACCATAGCTGCAGCCGGGTTGCCCGATAAACCGATAATCAATTTATCATTCTTGACGGCCGCCAATATTGGAGAACCGGGTTTAATATCGACCTTCCAGAAAAGAATTTCAGCTTGAAGATAATCAACAGCATGTCTGACAACATCATAATCTCCTACTGAAACCCCTCCGGTTGTAAGGACAAGGTCCGCCCTTTCCAAACCCTGCTCAATAAGGGAAGCCACATCTTCGATTCTATCCTGGCACATGCCAATTACTATTGGTTCCGCGCCAATAGAACGAATGTAGCCTTGGAGGGTATAACTGTTGCTGTTGCGAATTTTACCCGGTGCCAGGGTTTCAGAAACATCGCATAGTTCATCGCCGGTTGAACCTATGGCTATGAGCGGCCTTTTGAATACCGGTACCACAGATATCCCCAATGCTGCCAACATCCCCATCAGCGGCGGTGTCACCACTGTTCCTTTTGAGGCTATTAAAGTACCTTTGGCAATATCCTCACCGGCAGGTACAATCCCTTCCTGTGGTTTGTAATATTTATAGAGAGCAACTTTATTATCTTTTATTGAAGTTTCTTCAAATTTGCATACGGCATCTGCACCTTCCGGAATGGGAGCGCCGGTAAGGATTTTTATTGCTTGCCCGGAGTTAATACAATTCTTGGCGGTATAACCTGCCGGCACCTCTTCGATAACATCCAGAATAACAGGGTTATCATCACTGGCAGACATTGTATCAGCCGATCGAAAAGCATAACCGTCATATGGTGAACGGGGAAAGGGAGGTACATTTTCCTGAGCAATTATATCCTTACTTAAGGTCCTTCCCAGGGTATCAGTTAAATTGTTATTGTTTTGTCCGATATTTATAGCCTTGTCCAACAAAATGGCTTGTGCTTCTTCCAGGGATATATTTGTTTTCACGAGGATCCTCCTTTAAATTTATCCTAATAATATTCTTGAGAGTCAGATGAAAAAAAATATCCTGCGCAGATATGCAGGATAAGTACATAAGCTTAGAGCTATTCTACCTTTCGGCATATCTCCTTCGCAAAACAGCAAGTAATAGAATTTCTTCCACTACTCCGTGGACCTTTGAGTCCAGACCTTACATCCATAGTATTAACACTTTAGGATATAAGGCTCGGAGAAACTTAAGGCCATATTTAATTATCTTAAAGAATGAAATTATTAATTACTGTTTGCTTCACATAGTTATATTATATGCAATACCAGTGCCACAAATAAAGCATAAAATAATTCCATATCAAGATAAATTAATAATTTCTTTAATGCTTATTTTACAGAATTTTTTCAACTTTTTCCAGTGCAAAAGAAAAATCGTATTAAATATTTTTCTCCTTTTCAAAATGCATCCGCTTATCTCATTATGCAACAGACAACATTATCTTCTTCATGTTTATTGTTTGTATCTTCTTTTGCTATTCGGCAATTGATACCGTTATAAGTCCAAGTGCCAATTAGAGGATCGGAAGATTCAAATTCCGCGGAGGTCAATATATTGGCATTGGAAAGCCACATTCCGCCTAAAATGGGTTCTGCAGCCTCCAGTTCCGGGTACCACCAGCCGTATTCCACACTTATAACATCATCGCGCATCTCAATGATCCGAACAACAAAGCCGGCTTTTCCTTTTTCGGTCTCCACCCAAACTCGGCTTCCGTCCTTTAGACCGTATTTGGCCGCAGTGGCAGGACTCATTTCGGCCCAGGGATGCGGGTGTTTTTGGCGAAAATCTTTCAATTGACGGTAACTGGAAGCATAGTAAGGCTGAAAACGAGCTCCGGTTATGAGTTTTAGCGGATAAGCGGAGCTTTCTTCCGGTAATGGTTTGGGAACAGGGAGGGCATCAGCATTTATTTGCTCCAAAAAATTACTGTATAATTCAATTTTGCCACTGGCTGTGGCAAATCCCACTGTTTGTCCGCTCCGGGGATCTGTTTCTTGATACTTGAAATATTGTCGGGGTCCCATGTATAAACCTGTACGGCAAAAGTCATCCCAGGAAATACCGGCAGGCTTTAAGGAAGCTTGCAAAGCCTCGCTATAAGTTTCCCAAGGCCATTCTTTTGTTTGGCCTAAACGTATCCCTATTTGCCGCCAGAAATAGTAATCGGGACGTCGTTCATAATAAGGTTCAACCGCTTGGTCTCCACCATAGGCAATATTTGCCGTCCCGGCGTTGGTTTCCAGCAAAGGGCGCTCCATGATTCCCGCTACCGGCAGGATATAATCCGCCAGCATGGCGGTTGGAGTCTTAAATAATTCCAAAACAACTAACAGGTCCAAGCTTTTCAAAGCCCGGTAAACCAAATTGGTGTCGGCTTGGGTAAGCAAAGGATTAGATGCCATAACTATCAGGGATCGTACAGGATAAGGTTTGCCTTCAAGCATTGCTCGCCAGATCAAATTAGGGTGAGCGGACGTCAGATATCGCATGGGAAGCCGCTTGTTGTGTTTCATTGTGAAAGATTTTAAATGTTCATAACCGCTGTAGGACTGGAGAAGCAACCGGTTACCGGCTATATTTTTCCGGCGGGATTCCGCCGGGAATTGTTCGCTTAATTCCAGATCTATCTCCGGACTAAAATCCGGCATTTCTGTTAGATATGAAGCACCGGGTACATCCACATTTCCTGTTACGGCCCGCAAGATGGCCAAGGCCCGGTGGGTCGGCACACTATTGGGCCCGAGCTGGTCAATTCCGCGCCCGCTATACAAAGTGGCCGGAAAATTCTCGGCAAAAAGACAGGCCGCTTTTATTACATCTTCGGCTGCAACTCCCGTTACCTGCTCCACATAGGAAGGAGTATAAGAAGCCACGTGATTTTGCAGTTTATCAAAACCGTAACACCATTGTTCAACGAAACTGTTATTATATAGTTTTTTCTTGATTATGACATGCAATAAACCCAGAGCCAAAACAGGGTCTGTGCCCGGCCGGACCGGAAGCCAAAGGGTTGCCAGTCTAGCCGTAGCGGTCCGCCTGGGATCAACCACAATTAATGGTTTCCCTTGGCGACTAAATTCCCGGATAGTATGCCAGAATAAAGAATTGTCCGATTCGGCGGGATTAACTCCCCATAGAAGTGCGCATTCGGTTAAAGCCGGGTCCAACTCCATCTCAATCGGCCAGCCATAAGTTATGGAATTGACCAAAATTCCTGGATTCCAACAGATTTGGCCGATCCCCATATTGTTGGGGCTACCGTAAAGGGTCATGAACCGGTGCAATGGCCAGTAGGTTGTATGAGGACCTCCAATACTGGTGGCCAGGTTTTCCGGTCCATAGGTTTCTTTCAGAGATCGGAGTTTATCGGCTATTTCATCCAGGGCTTGTTCCCAGGATATGCGCTGCCATTTTCCGCTCCCCCGTTCGCCGACCCTTTTAAGCGGATGATTGACTCTATGAGGGTGATCCATAACTTCAGGCGCCAACCGCCAGCGGTGACACCTGGCTTGAATTCTTTCGTCGTAGGGGAAACGTTTAGGATCAGGCCTAACCTTTATTACTTTTCCATTTTCAACTTCAGCCAACAAGCCGCACTGATAACCGCAGAAACGGCAATTCGTGACCACTGTTTTGTGTTCAGACATGGCAATTACCTCGAAGATTAGTATTTGGAACACTTATTTCATCTTTTCTCCTACCATCTGTATTGGTCAACTGATAGGAACAGAAAGGCACAATACCGCCGTCCTTATCCAGCACAGTCATACTGCATTCCCGCAGGCGCTTCAAGTCCATGGTGAAGGCATCCATATAATTCATGATGACAATAGACAGCCCGGCTTGCAAGTGCGGGAATTTTTTATAAGCAATATCCCCTAACACCGAACCTTGCGGACTTTGGGGGTCAAATTCTGCCAGATAATCCTCCAGCGTTAACCTGCGATTCAAAGGTGCAATTTTACCCTCCTCCTCTACCAGATAGACGGCACTGGAACACAAGGGATGAGAACAGCCTAAGGGCCAAAAATCATAAGGCTCGAGCAAGCCTTGGCTTTGTTCCGCCAGCATAAAGATAACATCGCCCATGGTCAACCGCTTGTTGACAGCAATATCAAAGCGTCCGGAGCCGAAAGCGGGTTGGTAAGCAATACCGGCGATTACATCTTTATTTTGCAGGGCAAATTCTAAGACTTGTCCTAATTGGCAATGATTTATGCCCTCGATGACCGTCATGGCCAAGACAACCTGGATTCCTGCCCGCCGGCAATTCTCGATCGCTTGGAGTTTGACGGACAGCAAATCTTCACCGCGTATTTTCTTGTAAACATCGGAGGTGATCCCGTCAAACTGGAGGTAAATACCGCTGGCCCCGGCCCGTACCAATTCTTTTAAGAAAGTATAATCATTGGCAATTACAACACCGTTGGTGTTGATTTCAATAGCCGTCAAGCCCATATTCAAGCCCAGGCGGATGATTTCCGGCAAATCTCTGCGTATGGTCGGTTCGCCCCCGGTTAATTGAACGCTGGTCTGGGGTCCCGCTTTCTCCACAATTGTCCGGTATTTGTCCCCCAAAGCCTGGATCCCTGGATCCGCTTTAAAGGCATTACGCGCTGCCCCGGCTGCCATAAAACAAACCGGGCAGCGCAGGTTGCAGCGCTCTGTTACTTCAATCTCTACAAGGGTAGAATGGCGTAGATGATTCTTACACAATCCGCAGTCCCTGGGGCATCCTTGACCGGTTTTAACAGGCGTCTTTGGAGGACTGTAGGGAAAACTCAGTCCCTTCATCCAGCGGTAATGGTCGACATCAGGCCATAAATATGTTGTTACCGATCCATGCTCAGGGCAACCTTTTTCCATATAAACGGCTTTCCCCCGGGCTACAACAGTAGCTTTCACAACCTTTAAGCAAACAGGGCAGACACTTTCAGTAGTATCAAGTATTGTAATTTTAGGGGTAGCCTGCATGACAAAATTCTCCTTTTAATGCTACAAACTTCAAAAATCCCAGGTACCTCTCATTAAGTAGGCATAATTCAGTTAAAGCGATCTTATGACTTCCACGCTTTTAAAAAATCTTCGTTGCCAACAGGCAAGCGAGAGCGATATTTTAACTCTCCCGGCAGCCAAGTGCGATCCTCTCCGGCACGCACTACCAGATAACGCATGATCATCCCGCCCAGAAGGGCCAAACAAGCACCGACACTATGAACAACCGGATTGGTGAACAACAGAAGCACAATGGGTACAATAGTGCCCAACAAAATAAAACCTAATTTAAAGGAAGCGGAAAGATCACCGCTGATCCATCTCTGGGCCGCTTTAGCTTCCCGTTCCGTACTCCCGCTCCATTTAATCCAGATATAGCCCGACCAAAAGATTAATTGAAACAGCAGCAATATCGCTGTAAGATGCGGTAAATCTTGCAGAACCAAGGAAGAAAAAGAACCTACTATATAGCCGTTTACTATAAACCAGGAGGATTCACCGATAATATAACCGCATAGGATATGTCCCGCCATACCGGTAATAAAAGAGGAAAGGAAAAACAACACCATGATACCGGGGCCGTTCCAAAAGGGACGAGCTTTATTCCTAGCCAGCAGTGCTCCCGGATAGGTAGCCACTACCAAGCCAAAAATAAGACAAAAAGCGGCGAAAAATTTGCGGAGCAAAATAAGTTTACTCCAGGGCAATAAAGTAATTCCGAATGAAGCAAACAAAATCCCGGCTATAATGGCCAAAGTCATATTCCAAGCCCCGAAGGTCAAAATAGTTTTAGGATTCATGAATACCCTAAAAGCCTGGAACGGACGACCTAATTCCAAAATTAGAAAACATGCTCCTACAGCAATAAAAACGGCACCGGCAAAATTACCTAACACAGAGGTTTGTCCATCCCCAAGAAACAAATCTCCTATTCCGGCAATAACAAGCATCGCTCCGCCCATACCGGCGAAAAAGAAATCCACGGCCAGCATCCAACCCCATCCGTCATGTTTGTGACTCATCTCATCTGCACCCCCAATCCGTTAATGTAATATACTGACGGTTTTGTTCCCAGCTCATCCAAAAGGCGTATAGCATGAAAACGATTGATAAGTTTACAGACTTCGCTGTTTGGATCGTCCAGATCACCAAAAATCCGTGCTTTCTGATGACAGCTTTGAACGCAGCGGGGAACCTTTCCCTGGTCAACTCGGTCCGAGCAAAAATCGCATTTTTGAACAATCCCTTTTTTCTGATTGGGAATACGTGCTCCATAAGGACAAGCCATCACACAGGCTTTGCAGCCCACACATTTTTTCTCCTCAATCCAAACAATCCCGTCTTCCCTGCGCAGGGAAGCGCCTGTCGGGCAGGCATCAACACACGGGGTGTTTTCGCAATGCATACATAACAGAGGGATATGAACCATATGAAGGTCAGGAAATACTCCAATAGGGCCGACCGTTGTAACCGGGTTATAAATCATATCCACCGGGAGCTCATTATGGACCTTACAGGCCACCGTGCATGAATGACAGCCGACACAACGACGGGTATCAATAACCATTGCATAATGTGCCACGTCAATTACCCTCCTTTTGTTCAGCACTATCAACTTTATATATTTTGCATAACAAGCCCCGGTTGGCCCAGGTTCCGCTTAAGGGACAACAATCCTCATCCCTGGTGCTTGTTAATACATTAGTATTTGATTCCAAGCAGCCCCCCAAATCCGGCTCCTTCATTTCTCTTTCCGGGAACCACCAACCCCGTTGGGTTATAATAACACCGGGAGCAACAGCCTGAGTGACGTCGGCTTTCTGCTTAATACGTCCCCGTCGGGTTTCAATCCAGACCCAATCCCCTTGCTCAATGCCATATTCTTTGGCTGTTGCAGGATTGATCTGGAAATAAGGCTCATGATTGAGGAAACGAACATCCGGGATCTGGAAATGCTCTGAATGATGGAAAGGCATAAAACCGTGACCCGTGGACAAAACCAGTGGGTACTCCTTGGCCAATTCCGGATGGTCTATCTCGTTTTCAACAGGTCCTACATATTCCGGCATGGGCGGATACCCCAAATCTTTAAGAACGGTAGAATAAAGTTCAACCTTGCCCGAAGGCGTAGCAAATCCTCTTTCCAAATATTTTTGGTATTGACGCTCCGGAAAGTGGTAGCGCCAATATTCTACAAACTCGTCATAACTTTCACTACCATAGCCCAGGGGTTCAATTTTATATAAATAAGCATCTTCCACCGTTTCCCAAGGCCACATATCCTCTTGTCCTAAACGAATTCCAAGGTCTCGCCAGAAATTATAATCATTGCGTCGTTCGTACATCGGTTTTATTGCCCGCTGAGAAGCGATCAGATAATCCGAACAGCCGTAACTGCTGGTTATTGTCGGCCTTTCCAGTGCCCCGGCAATCGGCAGGACATAATCGGAGAGAGCGGCCGTGGGAGTCATCCAATATTCGCAAGTTACCAGAAAATCGACTTTCCTTAAGGCTTCCAAGACCAATTTACTCTCGCCGTAAGAGTTGATCGGATTGGTGGCTGAAACCAAAAGCGCTTTAACAGGATAAGGCTCGCCTGTTATAATCGCTCTAAATACCGAAGGCGGATGAGCCTCGCACATCCATTCGGCGGTCGGTGCTTTTCCCCAGTACTTCTTGCTCATCTCGACAATCTTACTGTAACCGGGCCAAGTTAGCAATTTAAATTTATCGGCACCAAGCTGTTTGGCTTTTTGTTCATCACTTAAGTATTCATTGGCTTCCATTTCCTCATCGGTTATAAACTCCATGCTGGGGCCGGTTAAGAGATCAGACCCGGGTATATCAAGGTTACCGGTAATGGCGCGTATCAATGTTCGGGCATGAATGGCCGCCCCTGAAGCCCTACCCTGTTGATCCATGGCGACTCCCCACTGAATATTAGCGGGTTTATTCAGCGCATACATCCTGGCACTTTCCCGGATAAGGTCGGCACTAAGCCAGGTTAAAGGCTCCGCCCACTCCGGCGTAAACTGTTCCACATGATTGGCTAGCTCGCTGAAACCTTGACAATAATTCTCCACAAAATCCGGGTCATATAAACCCTCATAGATAATAACATTTAACCAAGCCAAAGCTAGAGCAAGATCGGATCCCGGACGCAAAGGCAACCACAAGTCTGATTTAGCGGCAGTTTCCGTAAATCGTGGATCAATGGTAATAATTTTTAATCCTTTTTCTCTCAAAGTACTGAGATGACTCATTTCGGGCATACTGGAAGCCCCCGGATTCTGTCCCCATAAAACGATACAGCGGCTGTTGGCTAAATCAATTTCAAAGGGACTCCAACCGCAAATCGCCGTTTCAATCATAAAGGTTGGGATCCAACATAAATGCGAATTATGGAAGCCGTTTGGACTGCCGAATAAATTCATAAACCGACGGCGAGCCCAGTCGTCAGTGCGTTGTGTGCCCCCGGCAGTAGCCACGGCCTCCGCGCCATATTCTTCTCTGATTTGAGACAGTTTAGCCGCAATTTCATCCAGGGCTTGATCCCAGGAAATTCTTTGCCATTTACCTTCTCCCCGTTTACCAACCCTCTTTAAGGGATAATTAATCCGATCGGGATGGTCCAGGTGAAGCAAAGCAATATTGCCCCGGCAACATAATCCGCCGGTGTTGGTTGGGAAATCAGGGTCACCTTCAATAGCCAGCACCTTATCATCCTTGACATAAGCAAGCACTCCGCAGTTCTGGTGACAAAAATAACAGCAAGATTTTTTGACCTGAATCCCTTCCTGTTCAAAATCGAAATTTCTCTTCATCTCTTGCCTCCAGCTCTATATTTACAAAATATAAAAATTAATATTTTATCCCGCAATATAATGCTGCAAATTATATGCCAATATCCCAGCCTTAATAAATGTTATAAATTCAACAATTGTAAAAGGATTATTAATTGAGCTTTTTCATTATGAAAAATCTTTTTTCACTTTTATATTCCATCAGCAGTTGATTACAATTAAGCAGGGGACATTCCTTATAAAAGGTGTGTCCCCTTGTGGTTATACCTATTCTTTTATGTTAACGAACAGTATCAAAATAAAAAAAGTATTAAATTAATTTTCAGCAGGTTTATTGGGTGTCTCCGCCGGCAATTCCGTCTTGCAGAAAGGACATACCTTTTGTCTTACTCCACCGACTACTGGTATCTTTTTCTTACAATTAGGGCACTCCACGGGTTTAGCCGCAGATGGGGGTCTAAAACACATTATATAATACCTCCTCGTTAAGATTTGCTGGTATAAATGCTCTTCATTAAATTCCAGCAATAACTATGCCAATTATTATCTGTATTAAGCTTAAAAAAATACTTCAAATATTTCTTGCCGGAATTGCCTGTTTTATGCCGGATTCAAAGCCCAAGCTTAAAACTATTTTAGTGACAAGGCAAAATTAAGCATAAAGATATACTTTAATACGAATTTCTTTTTGCGAATAGAGTATCGTTTTAGGATAACTAATATTGAATTTCATATTCTTTTAATTTTCTATAAAGGGTCGATTTACTGATCCCCAAAATCTCGGCGGCTGCAGGAATATGGTTCTCAGCCTTTAACATGGCCGCTTTAATAGCATTTTTTTCTATGTTATCCAACCTAAGGGCGCTATCGTCATTGTAATTATCCATCATATCTTCCACCTTGGTCGGTATGATATCCGCATTAATATAAGCAGGTAAGTCTTCGGCGGTAATAATGCCGTTCTGGGCGGTATTAACAGCATAAATCATAGCGTTTTGCAGCTGTCTGACATTGCCGGGCCATTCGTATTCATTGATTTTAGCTTGGGCTGCCGGGCTAATAACCGGAACCTTCCAGCCTTGTTTCCGGCAATATTTTTCGATAAAATATTTGCTTAAAATCTCTATATCCCCTTTCCTAGCCCGTAGAGGAGGAATATTAACAGTCAATACCGACAACCGGAAATAAAGATCTTCCCTGAACTGGTTTTCTTTAACCATTTTATAAAGATTTTTATTGGTAGCGGCAATAAGCCTGAAATCTACTTTAATATAACGTCGTCCCCCTACCCGCATAACTTGTTTGTCTTCAATGGTTCTAAGCAAAATGGCCTGCAGTTCAAGGGGCATGTCGCCAATTTCATCGAGGAACAAAGTTCCGCCATGGGCCAGCTCGATTTTACCGGGCCTGCCGCTGCGATCCGCACCGGTAAAACTTCCTCCTTCATAACCAAAAAGTTCACTTTCTATTAACTCTCTGGGTAAAGCGGCACAATTGACGGCGATGAATGGCCCATGCGGGCGATTTTCGTTGTGGATTGCTTGAGCAAAAAGTTCCTTTCCCGAACCACTCTCCCCGATTAAAAGAATATTTTCAGGGGAATGGGCAAAACGACGAGCTAGATCAACTACTTTTTTTAAACCCGGATCTTGGCCAATAATATCTTCAAAACGGTACTTGACAATTGACCCAGAACGCTTGGCCACCATGGCATTAATCTTTTCAGTATGATTGAGCCTTAAAACTGCCACATCTACGTCTTTGCTGGACTGATTAAGGATGGGACGAATATTGATCATATATGGCTGTTCGTCATTTTTGACGAAGATTGTCTCCTCGATATCCATCTGCTTACCTTTGTGGACCAATGACATTACTTTCGAATGCTTGCCTAAAAACTCCTGAATGTTACGGGTCCCGATTTCATCAGGTTTCATATTCAAAATTCTTAAACCTTCCTGGTTTGTATGGACTATTTTCCCTTCATAGTCAACAGTGATTATCCCTTCATCAATAAAGGCCAATGTTGCTTCCAGTGTATTATGGGCTGTCATTAGATTGTCGTTTACTTTTCTAAGATCGTCGTAACTTTCTTGCAATTTTAAATTGCTCTTGTTCAATTTCATTTGGGCTTCTACGGCGGCGGCAATGGAAGTAATCAAGGCAAGGGTATGGGTACGCCAATTCTCAAATCCTTTCTCCCAGGGCTTTTCGACTAACGGTTGGCTTAGGATCAGAGTGGCAATTGCTTCTCCTTTTTCATCCATTATCGGAGCAGCCGAAGCAATGATGTTTTCCAAAGCCACGAGATAATGCTCAGGCCCCATTAATTGCACCGGCCGTTTAAGGCGCATGGACAAAGAATGGACATTCGTGCCGACCGTATTTTCATTCCAAATCAATCCATCAGTGGGTATCCTCATCATTTCTCCTTCCTGTAACAGGAAGGCACCATTTTTTTCACATAAGTATAATACATAGCCCGATGTAAGTACGGCCATATCCTTAAAGGTATTGATTATAGGTCGAACAATATTGATCAGTTCGCGATTATGCTCTAAAATCTTGCGATGCTCTTCAAGAGTCAAATGGGGCTCTGTTGCTTTAATAAAAGGATTAATACCCATTTTTCTCGATCTGATCCAAGATGCGGCAACTTCTTTGCTCATATAAGGATTAGCAAGCGGATCTTCATCAGTATTCTGCAAAAATCTCTTTTTGCATTCCAAAATCCCTTCCCAGCGTTCTTTGGTCATTGACTGGTAATGGTCCACTCTAGTCCCTCCAAAAAAACAAAATTTTTAGCGTTAACGACAATATATTTTGCTTAAATTGTCTAACATAATTGGACCAAGCCTATCATTACCCATTATACAACTTTTTTTACACTATATAAAATGTTGGAATCGGTCTAAAACCTAAATAATTAATACCTGCTTTCTCCACCATAGAAACCGGTCCCATCTCCGGAAAGAAAGTTTAGGGATGGAGTAAATCGGGCAAGTTTAATGACAATAGAAGATGCCTTCAAGAATGAAGGCATCTTCTTATATCGGTATTTGTTTATACTGTGTTTATTCATTCTCTGTTTTTTAGGGTGTCCCCTAAAAATTTGATAGATAGTTTTTACTGATTCCTTTTACTTATATAGAAGTCAACGTTTTCTTTAGTGCAGGGGAAAGCACCTGTTTGAACAAGAGGAGTTTGGGTATAACCCTCTGTTATGGCAGTACTACCGGTTTGGATATGGTTAAGTAAAATTAGCATAGAAGCAAAGCATTGACTAAAGTCATCCATATAACTGGTTCCGTACATGGTACCCTCTTTGATTGCGTTCAAAGCGTTGGGGAATCCTTGGCAGCCCCATACTAAGATTTCACCGGTTTTACCGGCTGCTTGAATTGCTTGGACCGCACCGAGGGCTAAATCGTCGGAAGCTGCAAATACAGCGTCAATTTGGTCACCGTGTTTGGTAATCAGGTCGCGCATAACCTGGTTGGCATTGTCCAAGGACCAAGCTTCAATGTTTTGATAATCTAAAATATTGATGCCGGTTTTATTGTTTTGTTCCAGCCATTCTTTAAAGCCGAGGCTGTGTTTGGTGCTGGTCATTTGAGCTGCAGGCGCATCCAGAATTACAATGTTGCCCTGATCGTTAAGTGCTTTGCAAAGTTGTTCCGCACCAACC
>Ga0134094_1000796_pt1 | contig 35242 bp, 17 predicted proteins | sample 5_1taG_FD_94458 | JGI IMG/M metagenome (GOLD analysis project Ga0134094, IMG submission 94458) | Switchgrass degrading microbial communities from high solid loading bioreactors in New Hampshire, USA - 5_19_20_110_A1 metaG | ecosystem: Engineered > Bioreactor > Semi-continuous > Anaerobic >... | reverse complement strand
CCGTCAAAGCTCCACCTGGGCCAGGGCGACTGCGATGACGTCAAACGCATCAGCAGCCTCGGCCTGAACGCACCCGGCGATTCGGCCGTCGTCGAAAAATCGCTTGGCGACCTGGTTAGCGGTGATTATGTCTTCTACATCACCAGCGCGGACGGCAGCAGCATCACCTCCTGCTCGTCGATTCCCGCAACAGCCCACGGGAAGCTGTCTGAATACGTGATCGACTCCACGACCCTGCAGGCCTACGGCGGGGCTGCCCGGGATGACGGCGAAGGCAACGTGCTGCTCTATATCCCGCTTTCGGTCGTATATGATGAAGCCGGGGGGCATCCGGTAGCTTTCTCGAGCAAAGTCCCATTCACCAATCTTCACAACGGGTTTGACCAGTCGCAGCAAGAAGTGCGCCTCATCTGGATGTTGAATATGCTGGTAGATGAGTGCAAAGGCATGCCTGCGGATTATAACGAATCCAAAAACGGATCCTGGTGCGACCCCAAAATTCCAGAGCGCTGGAACAAAGATATTTCGCGCGTCGTTCACACCTACACCGACGAGTTCAGGCTGGCCGGTTTATCCGTCGTGGAAGATCACGGCGTTGAGATGGCGGTTATCTTTGAGAACCCCGCCACCGACAGCGAACCCGATTATGACGATCCGCTGTGGGGCGTCGCGGGCGGCCTGGAACGATCATTTTTGGCCGGGCGTTCAAAAGATGGGCAGCGCGATATGACCGTCGACGAAATCTTCAGGCGGTTTGAGCCGTCTGAGAACTCGGGAACCACGGAACAGGAACGCTGGGGGTTTGCGAACGATACTTTCAGGGTGCTGCGGTACAGCTACGATAACGCTGACGGCGTGTCGGCATTTATCACCGGTCAGGTGACGAACCTGTTCAATTCCTACTTCAACACGATCCCCGAAGCTGACCGCCCCACACAGGCCACCCTGCTCTTTGCCCGCGAGGCAACCCAGCGAGCCACTTCAATTGGTGAGCCTTCGGCAAGCTGCTCAGGCGGGAGCTGCGTGGTCGATTTTTCCGGTCTGGATGAAATCACCCAGGCGATTCTCAACTGGTCGCCTTATCAGCGTTCTGGCGATCAATGGCAGCCGTATGATCTTGACGATTATCTCGACCGCCTCGAGGCGCACCTGCGAAATCTGGACAGCTACCAGCCGGAAGATGACTCCGTCGACGCTAAGAATTATGCCAACGGCATGATTGCGATGGCAAAAATTTACTACCAGAGCCTGGCGAGCGGAATCGCCTCGCTGATCGCAGTGAACGGCCATCCAATCATCAGCCCAGAAGGAGTAGCAAGCGATGAAGTCATCTTTGATGATTATTACAGAAATAACACAAAGGGACAGATCGTCGCCAAACTTATCAGTTTCGCGGTCAATACCATCCTGGACGGATTCCGCAATAACGGCCGGCTGCTGTTCATGGTCATTTTTGGCACCAAAACCGACGCGTTCCGAGGGATAATCAAGGCCCTGGGAGAAGGCTTCGCCCAAAAGGTCTCACCGATCACCAAACTCTTAACCACAACCCTGCGAAAAGCCGCATTTGGCATAGCGGCCTTTGTGGTCCTCGCAGCCGTGGCCATCAGCATGATTCTCTATCTGGCCGGAGACACTTCGATTGCCGGAAAAGTGGGCGGGCGGATTATGTTCGCGGCATTTGGCACGCTGTCGGTCGTCCTGGGCGGCACCGCGCTAATGTCGGCAATAAAGTCGATTAAATGTGTCTCGGATTCCGCGAAAACGGCGGCAATCATCGGGGCCGTCATCTCCGGGATCATCGCCTGGGGCGTGTTCATCTATACCTGGGCCGCTTCAGGGGTCAGTTTTGGCAGCGTCGCATTCAATAATATGCTGGCTGACGCAATCGCGGCGACTGCGACAATCGTCTTAATGGCGGCTTTAAGCGCTACAGGAGTCGGAGCGATTGTCGTAGCCGTGATTACGTTGATCGACGGGCTGATTTCAACGATCTGCGCAATTGCCGGCGCGCACGAACAGGAGACGGATCACTGGGCGCGGCAGTATGTCTGCATCGGCATTTCGGGGTGGGTCACCAAGGTTTTCAAGTGGGTCTTTTACAGCAACACCTACCTGATCGACTATACCAACGGCGACCGGCTCTCATTCCACGGGGTCGACCAGAGCCTTCAGAATGCCAGCGCCGGGATGTCCTACGGGAACAACATGCAGATCACCCTGCAGGTGAAAAACACCATCAAGAAATCCAGCGTCCCCATTGACTGGAAGGCAGCGGCTTACTTCTGGCAGTATTCCGATGCCAACGCAAAATCCTCAACATTCAGCTATACGCTTCAAAGTAAAGAAAAAGACATCCATGATGGCCTGAACCGCGGCGATATTGAGGATCAATGGAAGTCTGTGGGCGGCTCCAAATGGGAGCAGGACTTCACCGCTTCGACAGACGGTTATTCCATCCCTCTCCCAAAGGCGGGGATCAACCAGGACCCGGTTGTGTATATCAGCGAGGGCAGCGCGGTCCCGGTTCAAGAGTGCTGGGCCATCTTCATTCCGATCGTCACGCCTGTCCCGATTCCTGTCTGCTACATCCGCACTGAGAGAGCTACGGTTAGCAGCAATATCTCATCCAGCCTGACGGTCGATGTTTTCCCCGCCAGCCTGGATGAATTCTATACCCTGGCCGGCGACAGCGCCGCGCCGGGCGGTTACAGGCTCGCCTGGGCGAACTTCCCGGTGCTGAAGGATGCCGACGGCGACGGGTTGATGTCGAAGGCATTCCCCGGCGGCAGCGACCCGGACGACTCGCTGTTTGATACCGACGGCGACGGCTTAAGCGACTTCGCTGAAGCGGCCTTCGGAACCAACCCGCGCATGGTGGATACTGACGATGACGGGCTGGACGATGATATTGAAATCCGGTACGGGACTTCACCCACCCGCAAAGACACCGACGGCGACGGCTTAAGCGACGCCGAAGAGCTGGCCGGGTGGTTGTACACCTATGGCTTCACCCCAACCGGCGAGCCGCTGGAGACGATGGTCTACTCAGACCCGCTCCTGCCCGATACAGACCTGGATGGGGTGACCGATTACCTTGAAAAGGTATACGGGTTCAACCCGCGCGTCCCGCAAGATTCCGACGTCCTCGATTATCAACTGGCCATGCGCGAGCTCGACTCGCCCACGGTGCTGCTCCGCCTGAACGAGAGCAGCGGCGCGATGTCATTTGAGGATTCCTCCAATTTCGGGTTCTCGGCCTCCTGCACCGCGGGTGAATGCCCGGTCGCCGGGATTGACGGGCGCTACGGCGCCGCCGCTCGCTTCGAAGGCTCTGACCTGCTTCGCCTGCCTTCCTCAGCCGGGGCGATTTCCATCAGCGATAACAGGCCGTTTACGATCGCCGGGTGGGTCAATGCCTATTCCGGCGGAACGGTGCTCTCGAAGTGGTCCGACGCCCCCGGCGCGCGCAAGGAGCTGCGGTTTGAGATCACCGGCAGCGGGCACCTGCGGCTGATCCGCCCCAGCGCAGAGGCGACCAGCTCGGTGAGCGTTCCGTTTGAACAATGGACGTTTGTCGCCGCCTCGTTCAACGGCAGCCAGGTGACCTTCCTGATCAACGGGAACCTGGCAGGCACATCCAGTTTCTCAACCCCGGCTACTGACAAAAGCAGCACGCCGGTTGAATTTATGCTGGGCGCGTACCAGGGCAGCAGCGGGCCAACCGGCTATTTCTCCGGCGGGCTGGATGAGATCGCCTATTTCGATCAGGCGCTTTCATCCGTCGACCTGGCCGAGCGCTGGATGGCTGCCCGGTATAACCTGAACGACTCTTACGTCCGCCCGGGCGAAGAAATTGTCTATCAATCAACGATTACCAACCGGCTCAACTCGCGCTTTGCCTACGGCCTGCTGACCACCATTATCGACAAGACCAGCGCCATCGTGAATTGGGCGTCCAGGCTGCTCCCGACCACCTTTGTCCTCTACCCTGACAACCCGGCTTTGACCACCGGTGGGAACCCCAGGAACATCGCAGTCATCCAGACGCAGCTCCAAATTGCCTCAGATCACAGCACCTCTGAAGATGTGACCATCACGCAGACGGCTGCCGCGCAAATCGTAGACCGCCGCGCCGAATCCAACCTGGCGGAACTGTGGCTGCCCCTGGATGAAGTCCAGGGGGCGACCACCTTCGTCGACCAGTCGGGCAACATGCCCCCGCGCGATTCGACCTGCGGCGGAAGCTGCCCCTCCAGCGGCCAGGACGGGATTTTGAATAAAGCTGTCCTGTTCAAATCCGGTGGAAGCAGCCGGATAAATCTGCCCGACCTGAAGACGCTGAACCTGCTCAATCGCGGTTACACCATCTCCATGTGGGTAAAGCCGGTGAGCACTGCCACTTCAGGCGCGCGCATCCCCCTTCTGCAGAGCAGTCCGGCAGACCGCCTGTCGATCACCCTCGTCCGGCAGGGCGACGGCAGTTACCTGCCGGAAGTGCGAGTAAACGGCCAGAACAAGGTCAACAGCTCGTGGCGGACAATGAAAGCCTCTGTGTGGAGCCACCTGGTCGTCGAGTACTCCACGGTTGACCAGAAGCTTAAGGTGTTTATCAACGGCGGGCAGATCGCCAGCGTCGATGCAGATGCCCTGACCTGCGACAGTGACAGCACTTGCAGCCTCTGGCTGGGCGGAGCCAGCACGCCGGCCGATTTCTACGTCGACGATTTGCGGATCTTCAGCAGGCCGCTGACGATGACGGATATCAACCGGCTGGCTGAACGCCCCGTGCTGGAGTTGAACATGGATTCCAGCAGTTTCAGCGACGCGTCGACCTACGGGCAGACCGTCAGCTTCCCCTATAAAAAGCCTTCGCTCAACAGCGAATCGGTGCGCGGAAGCTCGCTCAAACCCGGCAGCGGGTCATCGCTGGGCTTTCTGGAAGTGAGGGGGAATTCCCTCCTTGATTTGAGCGACGGTTCATTTACCATCTCTGCCTGGGTTTACCCCACCGCACAGAGCCACCCGACCTGGCAGGGTATTTTTGGCAACCGCGAAAATCCAAGCAGAGCCTACCCAACCCTCGAGCGGCAGGGGAACAAACTCCGCTTCGGTTTTGGCGACGGGAGCGGGTACCGGTCGTACACGACCGGAGATGTCCTGACTCAGTCGACGTGGAACCAGGTGACGATTACCTTTGCGCCAAGCCCGCTCAAGCCAGGGGAATACACCTTTAAGCTGTATATCAACTCCAGGCTGGTAGAGTCGACCAATTTCACATCCAAACCGGCCTCGAGCACCAACTTCTACGTGGGCGTATCCACGGTGTCGTATACGACGCATCTCTACACCTTATATATGGATAACGAGCACGACGCCGGGTCGAAAGCTGAGCCTTATATCGAGTTATATATCAACGACAAATATATAGAGGATGCCCTGGGTGAACAAAGCATGTCAGACGGCTCCTCAAAAGAGATCAACTACAGCAAGAAACTGTCTGGTTTTGAGGAGATCCGATTCGAGGTTTGGGAAGAGGACTCAACATCAAACGATGATTTCTGCGGTGAATTTACCCGCCACTGGTACGACCTGCCGGATACCGCGGTACAAACCTTAGACCTCTCGAATGGGTTTGATGGGCGCTTAACTTACCAGATGACCCGCGAATCCATCCAGTTCTACGGCCTGATCGATGAGCTGGATATCTACCGCTACGCGATTGACAGCGAGCAGGTATATGACCAGTATTATTCCATCCCGGTGACGGCAGTGATGCCCCTGGATGACCGCCCATCATCCAGCACCTTCGAGAACAGGGCAGTGATCGGCTCGATTGATGATGGAACCTGCACCGGCGCGAACTGCCCGGCTGCCGGAACGATCGGGTTGATCAATCAGGCGGTCCGGTTTGATGGAATCGACGATGTCATTTCCATCCCGGTATCGACGACGCCGGAATACATGGTATCGCTGTGGCTCAACGCCGCCTGCGAAGACTGCGGCGTTTACTCGCTCCACAACGGCGCGAGCGTCTATCACCAGATCTACATGAAAGGCGGTAGAGTCTGCTCGCTGGCAGGCAGCCGCGAGATGTGCTCACAGAGCACCACCGTGGCAGACGGCCAATGGCATTATGTGGTCTACACCAATGACGGCAGGACTGCCGATTTGTGGCTGGACGGCGAGAAGGTGAATACAATCACCGGGGCCGGGGCTGTTGCCAGCCCAGGGACAAAAGCCCAGCTTGGGTACGCACCGGCAGCCCAAAACGCCTCATTTGACGGCCAGATCGACGATGCGCGCGTGTTCCGCTACGTGCAGGATGCCGCCGCGATCAGCGCGATTAAACAGCGCGCGCCGCTCTTCCTGGGCCGCCTGGACGAACCGGACGGCAGCGAGATCTTTGATGACGCGACGCCAAACGACTATCAACTGGGATGCACCGGCGAGTCATGCCCGGATGCGGGGAAAGAGGGCAGGCTGCGGTCGGCAGTCGAGTTCACGCAAAACGTGGATGCACTGGTCTTGAACCAGCCGGCGCTTTCTACCGGCGCGCAGGCGTTCACCGTCTCGCTGTGGATCTACCCGACGCAGGTGAAAGACACCGCCCAGACGATCTTCACCATTGCCAACGGGAACAACACCCAGCCGCGCTACAGCGTATCGATCGCGCCAGGCTCGCTGGTTTTGAACGTGCAAGGCAGCGATCAGCCCAGCGGCTCCATTCCGCAGTCAAACGTGGAGCTGATCAAGAACACGTGGAATATGATCACCCTGGTGGTGGAACCTGGCGCGAGTGGAAGCGGCGAGATGGTCTACCTTTACATCAATGGCTATCTCGACAGCTCGTGGGCCATGGCCTCAAGTGGGACGGGCCTGGGCAAACTCTACCTTGGGAACGCCGCAGGGTTCTCAGGCATTCAAAGCGGGCCTTACAGCGGGCGGATGGATGAAGTAAGCGTCTACACGTATGCGCTGAACGAGATCCAGATCCGCGAGACCTTTGCCTACCAGATGGGGCAGGTGGAAGAGACCGCCTCGCTGACCATGACCATCGACGCCGACCTTCCCCAGGCAGCGCTCCTCTCCTACAATCCAGATTTCCCGTACACGGATGAAAATGACCGCATTCTGCAGGTTGAGGCCAGCGACGCCACCTCGGGGATTGGCATGGTGGAGATGCAGGTCGATCACGTAGACGCGCCCTCGACGCAGTGGGTCACTGCCCCTGCCTGCCTGGACGCGCCGGGCGGAACCGCATACTGCCCGACGTTCATTCCCAAATACGGCGACGGCATTTACAACCTGACCTTCCGCGCGGTGGACCAGGTTGGGCACCAAACCGTGACGCAGTCCTACGCGCTCCTGGTCGACAATACCGCGCCAAAGATCTTCTCGAACCTGCAGGACGGATCGCTATATCCTGCCCAGGCTCACCCGAGCCTGAAGAATACCTGGTTCCTGCACATGGAAGGGCAGGTGATCGATGAGACGCTGAGCCAGGGCTCGCCCGGCAGCGGGCTTGACCTGACCAGCATGAAAGTCACCGTCTACAGCGAGAACGGCGAAATCGCCGGGGGCGGCAGCCAGACTCCTGAGCTGACCCCTGCCGCGAACGGCTATAACTGGAACCTGGACTTCCTGTTCCCTGAAGGCGAGCCGACCGGGGCGCTGACCGTCACCATTGAGGTCAAAGACCGTGTTGGGAACCGTGGAGTCAAAACAGTCACGATCCTGCTGGATGCAACCGCGCCGGATGCGAAAATGGAGAGCAACCAGGTGCAGCCCCAGGACGCACTCTCGCTGATGGACGCCAGCACGCTGGACAGCAAGCTCATTTCCGGCGGGACCATCAGTGGATCGGTCAACGACACGCCGCCGGACGGCGCTCCGTATATGACGGCAAACGGCAAACGCGCCGCATCGGGCGTCGAGCGGGTCGAGGCAGCCTTTGAACCCTCGCTGGGCGTCTCTTACCTGTTCAACGAGCCCTACCCTGAGGGCCTGCTGGCCTGGCTTCCGCTGGATAACGCGAAACCGCCTGAAGATAAAACCGGCACGCCAGACGAGAGCGCCCCAGAGCGGTACTTCCTCGACATTTCACCGGCTCAGTTCGCGGGCCGCTGTTCTGGAGACGCCTGCCCGATCAACGGTGAAACAGGCCATAAGAACGGCTCGATCTACTTCGATGGGCAGGGAAAGTCCATCAACCTGGGGTCGAACGTTGACCTGTCCAACCGGTCGTTCAGCGTGCTCATCTGGGCGCGCCGCGATTCGGCGGGACGGAGCGACCCGTTCCTGTGGCAGGGACCGCTTTCTATGGCCGGCCAGCGCTTCCTGTTCGGCCTGGATTATGAGAATCACGTGGTTTGCGGGTTTGGCGGCACCGACCTGCTGAGCGCCGGAACCTACGCGGATACAGAATGGCACGCTTATGCCTGCACGTACGATGCCGCCAGCAGAAGGCGGGCTATCTACCGCGACGGGCAGCTGATCGCCAGCGACACCGCCGCCCCGATCCCGGTGATGAACGAAGACCTGATCATCGGGAGCGCCCCCGTGGGCAGCTTTGCCGGCAGCCTGGATGAGCTGATGATCCTGGACCGCGCGCTGACGGGCGATCAAATCCGCGAGGCGTACACCGGTTACCAGACGGTGTATCACCTGGCGGTAGAAGAGCCGTTCCTTGCCCACGGCGATGCGGTGATGGATAAATCCGGCTACTTCCACAGAGGCGTGCTCGACACCGGTGATGGCGACCTGACCAACAAGGTCACCGCCGGAGCGGTTGGCGACTATGCCCTGCATTTCGACGGCAATGACAGGCTGGCGGTCGAACCGTCATTCAGCCTGCAGTTGGATCAAGGCGCGTTTACGCAGACCGCGTGGATCAGGCCGGAAGCAGGCCCGGCGCGCGGCGGGATCATCAGCCAGGACGACGAGAACCCCGAGCAGCGCTATCCATCCATCTACGTGACCGATCAATTTGGGCTGGCTGCCGGGTTTGGCGACCTGTACAACTGGAACGAATTAACCACAGGGCCAAACGTAGTCAAACAGGGCGAATGGAACTTCATCGCAGCCCGCTTTGACGGGGACACCTACAGCCTGCTTGTCAACGGCAAAGTCGTCGCCCAGACCAGCGCCATGAAAGGGAAGACGCCCTACCCCGCAAACCGGTTCTATATTGGCGACTCTTTCGCGGGCAGCATCGACGATGTCAAAATCTATACCCGCCCGCTGGCCGATATCGAAATCACCGCGATGGCCCGCGCAGGCTGGCGCAGCGCGGCGCTCGATTCTTCGACCTGGACTGCGCAGGTCATGCCTGGGCTCGAAGGGCCGTACCGGGTCGACGTGCGCGGTTGGGATACCTTCGGTCACTACAGTACGGGTTGGGACGTCAACCACCAGTGGAGCGGCGTCGTCGATACCCTCAGCCCACGGTTCTCCTTCAGCCGCGTGATCGACAAGGACGATCCAAATATCGCTCATTACACGTTTAGCGTTGAGGACTTCCAACTGGATGAGCGCTCAATCCGCCAGAACCTGTGCAGCGAGATGAAGGTCACGCGCGAGTACTTCAACAGCTCGTGGTACCTGGCGACCGGTATTCCACCCAACACAACGCTTTACCGGCTGAGCGGCGAATGCTCTGGAGATATTCGCAGCCGCGAGACCCTCGGGTTCTATGCCTGCGACCTTGCCGGGAACTGCGTCATGCAGGAGTACCCGCCAACCATTACTTACGACTATACGCTGTATCTGCCGGTGATCGTAAACAGCAGCGCGACCGGCGTCGCCTCGCTGGCGCCCGAGAGCGTTCCGCAAATCACCGCTGAACAGGCCGAACGGGCCATGCAGTGGCCGGTCCTCGCCGGGACTTCCGGCGAGACAGACGGCGGGCAGGCACCGTCGGTTGAAATTTTGACGAGCGAGCTGACCCCGGCGGACGCGCGCACCATGTTCCACACCAACATCCGCGGCCTTGTGAGCGACGACAGCCGCATCGCCCGCGTGCAGGTTGAGGTCATCCAGAACGGCGCGACCATCTACACGACCGACGCGCCGGTGTATGGAGGCGCCTGGAATGCCATCTGGATTTACCCGCCGGGCGGGCAGCCGGCAAACGGGACTTATACCGTGCGCGCGACCGCTTTTGACGAAGCCGGGAACCAGGCAGCCGTGGAACGGGATATTCACGTTCACCTTTTACCTTAGCCGCTCTGAAAGGAAGGCATCACCATGACCCAAAGCAAACACGCTCACCCCTTCTGGCAAAAAGCGGCTGCCTGTCTTCTGGCGCTAAGCCTGCTCCTGCCGGGGATCCCAACGGCCCATGCAGCCGGCGGGCCGTCCATCTTGCTGCTGAGCCAGTTTGGTGACGGCGCTTACCCGGCAGGGTTGATCTACGGCCCAGGCCAATCGCTGTGGGTCAGCCTCTCGGGCGCAGGCGAAATTGGGCAGATTTCGGGTTCAGGGATGCAAACCCATCCCCTGGGCAGCGGTGCCCGCCCGTATGAAATTATCACCGGCCCCGACCAGGCTTTGTGGTTCAGCATGGTTAACCAGGGAAAGATCGGGCGGCTGGACGTTTCCGGCAGCCTGAGCGAATTCACGCTGAGCGAAGGGTCGCCAACTGCGTCTGCGCTTGCGCTGGGACAGGACCTCGCGCTGTGGTTCACCGAGCCAGACGCCAACCGTATTGGGCGGCTGGCCCCCAGCGGCGAGATCACCCGTTACGACCTGCCCGGCGCAAACAGCAGGCCCATCAGCATCATTTCCGGCTTGAACGGCGAGCTGTGGTTCGTCGAGTGGGGCAGTTACCGGATCGGCAAAATCACCCCGGAAGGGAAAATCAGCGAGTACGATCTCCCCAGCCCGCCTGCCCGGCCTACCGACCTGCTGGTCGGGCCTGACGGCTGCATCTGGGTGATTTATAACACAGGGAAAACCATCACGCGCTTCGATCCGCAGGCCGAGCGCTTCAACCAATATTCCCTGCCGACAAAAAACGCCTCGCTCTTTGACCTCACGATTGGGCCAGACAACCGGATCTGGTTTATCGGTACGCACACCGCCGGTTCATTTGAACTGGCGAACGGCGCTCCGGCAAACCTCACCGAAGAAGACCTGCCCGCGCCCATCTACGCTTATCAGGGGCGGTCGCAGATCACCGCCGGGCCTGACAATGACCTGATCTTCATCACAGCCAATTCCAGCGACGTCTACCGCTGGCCGCTGGGCGGAACGCCCGCGCTCCGCGACCTGCAGCTGTTTATTACACACCTGCCCTCTCAGGCGCTTGCAGCCGGGAGCTTCTATATCGATGCGGAAATCGTCAACTGGACGAATACAGCCGCGACCGGGCTGGAAATCACCCTGACGCTGGACGAAAACATCCATTTTGAAAGCGCCAACCCTCCCGAAATGACCTGCACGGACCAGGGCGCATTAGTGCGCTGCAGCCTGCCGGTTCTGGGAGCCGGGGAAAGGCTGCCGGTGACCTTCGCAATGTCGACCGGCAGGCTGTCCGCAGGCGCGGCCCGGCGCGCAATCAGCCTGGAAGTGTCATCCGCCGAGGGCGATTATCAGCCCGCCAACAACCGCGTGGTGATCCCGGTCCATATCCAGAGCAAGCTGGAATACTTCAACGATTTTTCTCAGGGCGCAGATGACCGCTGGTCTCACCCGGTCACGAGCAAGCCGGTGGATGGGCTGGACGTGCTGGGCCTGTTCGATAACGACGGAGTCACCTTTGAATGGGCTGTCCTACCGCCGCATGACCGCGCTGACCTGTGCTTTGATCTGTACATCATGGGCCCGTGGAGCGGCAGCCAGTTCGAAAACCAGGCCGGCACAATCATTGGCCCGGATCTCTGGACCAGCTACGTGAATGACCAGCCTGGGGCGGATTCCTGGCGGCAGCTGACCCTCACGACGTTTTCAAACCAGGAGCAGTACCGGCAGGCATACCCGGCGGAATATCGCGAAGGGCTCAACCCGGCGCAGGCCCGCGCCCGCCTGACCGGCGACTTTGATGGTCACCCAGAGACCCGAGACGCCGTCTACACCTTTTGCTATCAAATCCGGCATACCAGCCCATCGTTTAAGCTGCTGATGAAAGGACTGAACCTGGATGATCCTGGTTTAGAAAAGTGGGCTGTTGATAACGTGTGGGTCAGGATTAGCTATGCTGCTTCTTTCGATCAAACCTATCTGCCCATTGTGCAGCGTTAAGCAGTTGATTAAGGAGAGAACCTGAATGAAGATGGGTCGAACGCAAACAAGGGAAATAAAGCGCAGCCGCCGGGCACGGGGGCTGATCCCCGTCCTGTGCCTGATCCTGCTGTGCTGCGCGGCGCTGCCGGTGAAAGCCGCCAGCCCGGCCAGCACAGCGGTTGCGATAACGTCAATCACCCCCAACCCGGCTTACACCGGCCAGCAGGTCAACATCCACATCAAGGTGACCGCTGCTGACCCGGCAAGCGGGGTACCAACCGGGCAGGTCGAGATCCGGTCGGGGCAGAACCGGGTTTGCGCCGCGCAGCTTGACGCAGCCGGTGAAGCAGCCTGCACGCTGCGCTTTGATGACCCGGCTGTCGTTTCCCTCAAAGCAATTTACCTGGGCACAAACGCATTTCTCCCCGCAACGTCGGCTGTATCCAGGCTGACGGTCAGAGCCAAGCACGCGCCGGTCGTCGAAGTTCTGTCGCACACGCCCGATCCATCCATCCTCAACCAGTTGGTAGATGTCAGCGTCCGGGTGCTGTCTGACGGGCCGCAGCCAACCGGCAGCGTAACGATCTGGCGAGGGAGCGAGACCTGCGCCCCGCCCCCCACTTTCACCGGGACGGACAGCTGCTCCGCCAGCTTATCCGGAGGAACAGGTTCCTGTTCGCTGCGTTTTTCCGCCTCCGGCGAGGCCCTGATCTGCGCGTCCTACGGCGGCGATGAATATAATGATCCGGCCCGGTCCAAACCCGAGCCCCATTTTGTCAGCGGCTCGAACAGCTACACAGTGATCACCGGGGCCAGCCCCGAGCCGTCCCTTTTGGGCGATACAGTCTGGTTCTCGTTTCAAGTTGGCTCTCCTGCCGGCACGCCGCAGCCAACCGACCTGGTCAAGGTGACCAGCGGGGCGTTAAGCTGCACGGCCACTGTTGCGCAGGGGCGCTGCCCCCTGACGTTCACAACGCCGCACCTGCATGAGGTCACGGCAGCCTACCAGGGCGGCGCAGCAGGCACGCCCGCAGCCGCGCTGGAGCCCAGCACTTCACGGGTGTATGTCCACCGGGTGAACGCCCCGCCGACAGACATCCGGTTGAGCAGCCAGCAGGTACCGGCCTATTTACCGGTGGGAAGTGAAGTGGCTGAGATCACAGGACTCGACCCCAACCCAGACGAACCGCTCGAGTTCAGGCTCGTTTCAGGAGCCGGAAGCAGGGACAATTCGCTGTTCCAGGTCGACGGCAGCAAACTGCTGCTCGCTGCTCCCATCCCGCAGGGTGCTGATTGGCTCTATATCCGTCTCCGCGCCGTCGACCCTGCCAGGCTGGATATCGAAAAAACCTTCCAATTGAAAGTCATCCGCGACGCGCCGCTGCCGGCAACGGGTTTCCCGGCCGGTCAAATCACGCGGGTTCTCCCGCAGCCGGTTGAGAAAAGCTACCAGCAGTTTGACCAGCTAACCTTAGAAATCCCGGCGCTCGGCGTCGATGTCGAAATCACCGGCGTTCCCAACAGCGGCGGCGAGTGGGATACCACCTGGCTGTCAAACCAGGCCGGGTGGTTAAACGGCACGGCATTTCCCGGCTGGCGCGGGAACTCAGTTTTAGCTGCTCACAATATCCTGCCCAGCGGCCTTCCAGGGCCGTTTGCTCAAATTCACCGGCTGCGCTGGGGAGACAAGATCCTGGTTCACGGCTACGGCGAAACGGCTGTCTATGAAGTCCGCAGCGTTGAGACCGTCGACCCCGATCAATCGTCGGTCCTGGCACACGAGGATTCTCCCTGGCTGACTCTAATCACCTGCAAAACCTATGACGAAGCCACCGGCACGTATCTCAAGCGCGTGGTCGTCAAGGCTAAACTGGCGCATGTTCGTTAATTTGTTTCATCGCTGCTGCAGCACGATAGGGACGCTCCACATGATCAACCCGCTTCTCTTTGATAAAGTCTCTCGCATTCTACACCGAATGGCCACAGTGGGCCTGGCCTGCTGCCTGGCCCTGACCGGCATATTTGTGCAGCCCCGGCCCGTCCAGGCCGCCACACTGATCATCACCTCTGAGGGGAGTGTTCTCCCGGCTACGGTTGGGCAGTACTGGTCGAGGACCTATACAGCCGCCGGCGGCACACCCCCTTATACGTGCAGCATGAATCCGAGCACGTCTTCCCTTGGGATGGAATTCGATTCTAAGAGCTGCACCCTTTATGGAACCCCAACGAAGCCCGGCGAATTTCAGGCCGACATCATCTTTACAGACAGTGCAAACCCGCAAAACACCGCCACCCAACGGATCGAGTTCACCGCACAAGTGCAGACAAAAATCTCGCTGGAAATCGTCAGCAGCCACCCCGGCGGTAAAGATCGGTATGTCGCCGGTTACCCGGTGCGGCTCAAAGTCGACGTGGATTTCGAGAATTATGTACCAACGCTGGAACAGCTTTTGACTTTCAAGGTAAATGGTTCGGCCAGCGATGGATCCACCTGCACGATGGACCTGGATGGAGACGGCAAAGGCGAATGCGCATTGATCATCCCATCTTCAGGACCAAAGACGATTGAGGTGACGTTCACGGGCAATGACAACTTTCGTTCCAGCAACGCCAGCAAGACGATCACCGTCGAACAATTTGCTGCGATCCCTACACTGAGCGCCGGGCGCAACCACACCTGCTATCTCGACTCGACCGGGCTGATGACCTGTTGGGGATTGGGCGACGCCATCCCGACCGCCGGAGGTAAGGACGATACGCCGGTACCGCAGGGCACTTTCAGGCAGATCAGCTCCGGCGACTACCAGACCTGCGGCATAAAGGTCGACGGCAGCATTGCCTGCTGGGGTGAGAACACCGACGTGACCCTGAATATCCCGGCAGGGAAGTTTGTCGAGATCAGTTCGGGCAGCGAGCATGCCTGCGCCGTGGATGTAACCGGTCACCTGACATGCTGGGGCAATCTCAGCGAGGAGCTTGCGAACTACCCGAAAACGGTGAAAGTTGAGTCGGTCAGCGCAGGCGGAAACTTTGACTGCGCAGTCCGGAAAGACAACCGCCAGCCGGTCTGCTGGGGAGAGATCACAAACACGCCGCAGGTTGCGGTCAAAACCCTGGCGGCCGGCAACACGCACGCCTGCGCGGTGAAAACAGACGGCCAGCTCACCTGCTGGGGCTCGCCGGCAATGACCCCGCCTGCGGGCAATACTTACACCGCCGTCGATTCAGGTTCCGCATACAGCTGCGCTCAAAATAGCGGCGGCAAGATCGAGTGCTGGGGCTCGAACAACCCGAATCCAGACAGCAGCGCCGCCTTCGACAGTTTTTCCAGCGGGTTTCTGCACACCTGCGCGCTGAAACCAGACGGGCTGTCCCATACCCTCTCCTGTTGGGGCGGAGAAAATCGATACGGCGAAGCGCCGCGAATTACGATCAGCCCCGAGGCTTTCCAGCAGTATCTTGTGCAGGGCAAAACCTACAGCCAGACCTTTACACCATCCGGCGGGAACGCGCCCTATACAGTTTCAGCAGGCGGCAGCCTGCCGGCGGGCTTATCCTTGAGCGGAGACACTCTTTCTGGAACGCCCACCGTCCCGGGCGATTATCAATTCACCATCACCGCTCAAGAGACCTACCCGGGCAGCAGCCTGCCCCTGGCGCTGACGCCTGCTGTTCGCAGCTACTCGACCACCGTAATCGACCCGGCGACAACCCTCACGCTAACACTGCCCGGCGATGTGAACGCCGGAAGCCCGGCAGCGGCTCAGGTGAAAGTCACGAAGAATTTTCCACTGCCGCCCCCGACGGGCAGCGTTCGCATTTCCAGCGGTCAAAACGAAACTTACACTTACTGCGAAGCAGACCTCGATGAAAACGGAACTGCCGAATGCAACCTGTACTTTGCCCAACCGGGCCAGCAGGTGGTGACCGCTGCGTACGCGGGAGATGACTATTCCTTGCCGAGTACGGCCACAGGCCAGATCACCGTCAACGAGGTGGAAATTGCCCCAGCCATCGGCGCGGGTGATGATTTCTCCTGCTCGATCGACGCCGATGGCCACGTATCCTGTTGGGGTGATTTCAAATCGCCGCAAATCCCAATCCCGGCCTCAGGCATCTTTGACCAGCTCGATTTAGGGAAGGATCACGCCTGCGCCTTAGGCTTGAACCGGATGGTCACCTGCTGGGGATACGACGGATACGGCAAGGCGAGCCCGCCAAATATTACTGGAATTACCAAAGTAACCGCCGGGAATCACCATTCCTGCGCTTTGACCGACCGGGGCAGGATCGCCTGCTGGGGATGGGATGCAGGAAATCGCACAAATGCCACCACCCCACCCTCCGGCTACTATATCGATATCGACGCGGGCGCGGATCACACCTGCGCCGTCGTGAGTGACGGCTCGGTGAAATGCTGGGGCGTGTCCGACAATGGGCGCACCAGCGTTCCATCTGATTTGTTGAGCCGCGGAAAGGTGACCCAGGTCAGCGCCGGCGGCACGTTCACATGCGCCCTGCACGAAAACGGGTCTATCGAATGCTGGGGAGGAAATGGGGTGATCGACAGCATTCGCAGCGAACCCACCGGCGTATTCACAAAGGTCTCAGCCGGGGAGGATTTTGCCTGCGGGTTGAAATCTGACGGCAGCGTGACCTGCTGGGGCAATCTCTCCGGCGCACCGGAGGGCGCTTTTACCCGGATTGCGGCGGGGTTTGACCATGCCTGCGGAATCCAGACGAACGGCATGCTGCAATGCTGGGGCGATAACGACCGCGGCCAGGCCCCGGCCATTGCGATCACGCCAGACAGCCTGCCTGTCATTGATGTGGGCCAGCCCTGGCAGACCAACGTCAAAGCGACCGGCGGGCGCATCGCCCAGTATTCGTACCGGCTGGTCGAAGGCGCGCTGCCGCAGGGGCTTACCCTGAACTCAAACACGGGCGTCATCTCAGGAACGCCCACCCAATCGGGCATATTTCATTTCACCATTTACGCGCAAGAAGCCAGCCTGACTCCCGCGGTCGCCAAAACGAAGTCTTATTCGCTGACCGTCCGCGGGCTGGTGGACGCGAAAGTCGAATCCGCGCTGCCCGGTCAGGCAATGGTTGGAAGCCCTATCCGGGTCAGCTTCTCGGTCCGCGCCCGGCCTGGATACGGCATGGGCGTCGAGCCTTCCGGTAAAGTGACCGTAACCGCCGAAGGCAACCGGTGCGAGGTAACGCTTACCAATGGCGCGGGGAGCTGCCTGATGCTGTTCGGCAGCCCCGGCGTGAAGACCATTTCGATCTCGTATTCGGGCGACGGCTTATACCAGCCGGACGATCCCCAGGCGGGCAGCCTTGAGTACGAAGTGATACCCTTCAGCCAGCCGCCGCAGCTTATCACCGGGCCTGAGCATACCTACATTCACAAATCTGATGGGGCGGTTGGCTGCGTCGGAAGCGGCTGCTTATTCGATGAACCCTTAATCCGCCTGGGAGCCGGTGAAAGGTTCGACTGCGGGCTGCGGTCTGACGGCAGCCTGGTTTGCCGGCCAACCGGGGCAGCGGCGCTCGCGCCTGAATTCAACAGCGGCCCCTATATTGACATGAGCGTTGGAAGCGCGCACGCCTGCGCTTTGAAAATCGACGGTCAGATCGAGTGCCAGGGCGATTCGCCTGCCGGGCAGGCATCACCCCCGGCGGGAAGTTACGTCTCGCTGTCCGCCGGCGGAAGGCACACCTGCGCGTTGAAAGAGAACGGCGAAGCTGTGTGCTGGGGCGACATCAGCAGTCCGCCGGGCGGCGCTTTCACGCAGCTTGTTTCCGGCTTTGAACACACCTGCGGGCTGCGCCCCGGCGGCGCAGTCGAGTGCTGGGACGGCGCAGGGCCGGTCAGCCTGCCGTCCTCGCCGGCTGTGTTCGCCCAAATTGCAGCCGGCGGCGCGCAGACCTGCGGGCTTGACCCGGACGGCAAGGCAAGCTGCTGGCCATATGACGCCCCCGGCGAGGTTTATTCAGAACCCGGCGAGTTTATCGCGCTCGCCGCCTATGACAACCACGCCTGCGCCCTGCGCGACGGTCTAAAACTGACCTGCTGGGGCGAAAATGATGCCGGAGAAGCCCCGCAGATCACGATTGACCCGCTGGCAGTGAGCGAGATCCCTGCCCTTGCGTACTTTGAGCATCTCTTCAATGTGTCGGGCGGCGTTAAGCCCCTGACGGCTGAGGTGGTCGCGGGGAAACTGCCCCCCGGCATGGATGTGGATGACAGGTCCACCGGCGGCGCATCACAGGCGCAGGCCCCTGGAATTTCTCCCCAGGAGATCAGCCCCGCGGGCATGGTGTTGTACGGCACGCCCGACGTGCCCGGCGTCTATTCTTTCACCGTCCGCTGGACCGATAAGTCCCCTTACCCGCTGGTCATGGAGCGGTCGTACACGCTGACCGTCACCGGCGGCGACCTTTCGGTGAAACTGATCCCGCAAGCCAGCACGGGCGCGCTGGAACGGCTGGATTACCGGTTTGGGGTCGTCGTCACGAATCATTCGCTGCTGCCGGTGCCAGGTGGAGTCGTGCTGACCTTCGACCTGCCGGAAGGGCTGCAAAATATCCGCGCCGATAACCCGTCCTGCAAGGTGAGCGGGTCGAAGCTGGCCTGCCCATTGGGCGCTGCTGAGCCGTCTGCGCCGCAAACGGTCTGGGTGACGGGGAATGTCGCGATGCGCAGCGGCGAGAAGCTGGTGATTGGCGCAAGCGTCGAATCGACCCTGCCGGACTGGCCTGAGATTAATCGCCGGGACAATACCGATCGGCTTGAAGTGGAGGTGCAGCTCAACAGCACCATTTTCACCGACGATTTTGACCAACCGCCGTCGGCCCACTGGCAGGGAGGAACGCCCGAGACATCGCCCAACGGAAGCATCCATTATCTATCCGTCCCGGGCGGCGACACGTTACGCCTGGATTTAACCGGCCTGCCCGACCACAAGAAACTGGCCATCCGTTTTGACCTGTATATCATCGGCGGCTGGCAGGGAAACCAGAATCCTTCGGGGAGCGGCCCTGCTGAGTGGATGTTTGGCCTGGATGGAGCCCCGCCGGTACTGGATACCAGTTTCAGCAACGATCCCCGCTTCAACCAGGCATACCCGGGCAGGCTGCCCACCGGCGGCTACCCCGCGCAGGAAGGCAGCGCCGCGACCTCGGTGCTTGGATATGAGAGCGGCGGAAAGCCTCTCCCGGACGCGCGCTATGAGCTGACCTATCGAATCGATCACAGCGACAGCGAGCTTCACCTGGTATTCAGTTCAGCGAACCTGCCGGCCGGCGCGTGGTGGGGATTGGACCGCGTGGAAATCAAAATTGACTCCGGCTTAAACCACGTCAGGCTGCCGCTGATCTCCAATATGGAATAAAGACAGCCTGTCCGCCGGATCAAACCTCATGCTTCACTATGGGGGGCGCTCGCAGCGCCCCCCATATCCTTTAGCGGATAGGTCAACAGCGGCACTTCCATCCAGATGAGCGTCTGGTGGTGGGCGAACCCGGCGCGCAAGAAGGCTTCGCTGCCGCGCCCCGCGGGATAATTGACCGAGAGCGGGCGGCCGCGGCGGCTGAGGACGCGGCGAGCATGGGGCAGCAGGGATAGAATCGCCGCCTCGTCATGCTGCGGCTCGGCTGCCAGCCATAAACAATCGCTGGATGAGCGCGAGGGCTCCCAGGTGAGGTAACCAATTGGGGTTTCGCCGCTGCGGGCGGTCCAGCTCTGCTGCGGTTCGTTTTGCAGCCAGCGCAGCACCTGGTTGAGCGGGCTGGGGCTGAGCCGCGAGAACTTAATCGGCAGGTTCCACGCGACTTCTGGCGGGTAAATCTGCTGCAGCAGGGCGGACTGCTGGCCCCAATCCTGCAACTTCCTTTTGTGAACGGTCACGCCTTCGGCCCGCAGGTGGGTCTGCGCCGGGCTGGCGCTGCTCTGCCACGTGGTGCGGCGCGCGCGCTCTTGAAAGCCCAGCGATTGATAGAGATGCACGGCGACCGGATTATCATCACGGACCTGCAGCCAGGCGGATTCAATCCCCCTGCGGCGCAGATGGTCGATCGCCGTCTGGGTTAGCTGGCGCCCGATCCCCCGGCGGCGGTATTGGGGATGGACCGCGACGTTGGCAATCAGGTAGGTAATCCGCCCGAAGCGGGTCATGGGAACCAGGCTGAGGTTGCCGATAATACGGTTGTCCTCCTCCCAAACATAGCCGTAAAGCGGGGTGGCAATCCGCTCCGCCGCGCTTTGCAGCCATGAGAGGTACGCCATATCGCGGGCAGCCGTTCGCAGGTGGCGCAGGTAATCACGCCCGTCATCATCGAGCGTGGCGGCAAAACACAATTCGATCAGGTCTGCAATCTCCTGCAAGTCTCGCCGGACATTGACCTTGCGAATGTGAGAAGTCGTGGCCTGCGCAATCGATATCACGAGTCTATTTTAACACCGACACAAAATTCAAATGGTTTTATTGCCATTCTCTTTATCGCGAGGTGCAAAAACGGGCATCACACAGGCACACCCCTTGCCCTCTTACTGGATTCAACTATACAATGAAAGGAGAAGGCCTGCAACTGCCTGCCGGTGAATGAGCGAGAACTGCGAGCGGCGGTCGCAAATTGCGGGCGACATTCTACAGAAAGCTGCACCATCATCAAAGCGGCCTGCGGGGTCTAATATTCTTCATATGAACTTCATGTTTAATTCTTATAGATCCCGGCTATAATCTGGAGACAAGCCCTTATAGCTTGTCTAAAAGGATGGAACTATTATGATGCGATTTGATCGTTTTACAGAAAGGGCGCAGGAAGCTGCGCAGCGTTCTGCTGAAATTATACAACGCTATGGTCATAACCAGATTGATACCGAGCACATCCTGTTAGCCTTGATTGAACAGCCGCAGGGCGTCATTTCGCAGCTTCTTGAAATGCTCAAAGTTGATGTAAATGCGCTTGCCGAGCGCCTGGACTATATTTTGCGGACCAGTCCGAAAGCCAGCATTTTTGGCGGCGGAGCCGGGCAAATCTTCATTACGCCGCGCGTGAAACGCATCATTGACCAGGCGAATGAAGAAGCCAACCGGATGAAGGATGAATATATTTCAACCGAGCATCTCTTCCTGGCAATTCTGACGGAGCGCAACACCCCGGCAGCCCGCTTGCTGGAAGGCGCGGGCATCACCCGCGAGCGCATATATGAATCGATCCAGCAGCTTCGGGGCGGGCAGAAGGTCAACGATCCGCAGGCCGAAACGCGCTACCGCACGCTGGATAAATATTCGCGCGACCTGACCCAGGCCGCCCGCGAAGGCAAGCTCGACCCCGTCATCGGGCGCGACCAGGAGATTCTGCGTGTCATGCAGATCCTCTCGCGGCGGACCAAGAACAACCCGGTGCTGATCGGTGAAGCCGGGGTCGGGAAGACGGCCATTGTCGAGGGGCTGGCGCAGAAGATCGCCGCAAATGACGTGCCGGAGATTCTGGCCGGTAAGCGGGTTCTCTCGCTTGACCTGAGCGGCATGATCGCCGGTTCGCGCTTCCGCGGCGAGTTTGAAGAGCGCTTGAAAGCCGCGATCGAGGAAGTGCAGCGCTCAGAAGGCGAAATCATCCTCTTTATCGATGAGCTGCACACGGTCGTCGGCGCCGGCGCAGCCCAGGGAGCGATGGACGCCTCGAACATGCTCAAGCCGGCGCTTGCGCGCGGCGAGCTGCAGTGCGTCGGCGCGACCACGCTGGACGAATATCAGAAGCATATCGAAAAGGATGCAGCCCTCGAACGGCGCTTCGCACCGGTTTTCGTCGAAGAGCCGAACATTGAAGACACAATCAAGATGCTGCACGGCCTGCGCGACCGCTACGAGGCGCATCACAAGGTGCGCTTCTCTGACGCTGCGCTTGTCGCAGCCGCCCGGCTCTCGACGCAGTATGTGCCGGACCGCAGGCTGCCCGATAAAGCCATCGACCTGATCGATGAAGCCGCCGCAAAGCTGCGCGTCGCGCTCTATTCGATGCCTGACGAGCTAAAACAGGTGAAGATGGAGATCGAACGGCTGTCTGCTGAGGAAGAACAGGCCGGCCTGGAGCGCGACTACGAACGCGCCGCGAAGAAAAAGGCCGAACGCCTGCGCCTTGAGGTAGAGTTCAATGAAAAGCGCGACAAATGGGAAGCGGAACACCAGCTCGACGAAGTTGTCGATGAAGACGACATTGCCCAGGTCATCGCGCAGTGGACGGGCATCCCCGTCAGCCAGATGCTGGAAAGCGAAGCCGAAAAGCTGCTGCGCATGGAAGACCGCCTGCACGAGCGCATCATCGGCCAGAACGAAGCGATTTCCGCCATTTCTGACGCGATCCGCCGCGCTCGCTCGGGGTTGAAAGACCCGCGCCGCCCGATCGGTTCGTTTATCTTCATCGGCCCATCCGGCGTTGGGAAGACGGAGCTTGCCAAGGCGCTGGCCGAATTCCTGTTCGGCGACGAAGATGCGCTGGTGCGAATGGATATGAGCGAGTACCGCGAGCAGCATACGGTCTCTCGCCTGTTTGGCGCGCCTCCGGGCTATGTGGGCTACGAGGAAGGCGGGCAGCTAACCGAAGCCGTCCGGCGGCGCCCGTACCGGGTGGTGCTGTTCGATGAAATCGAGAAGGCCCATCCTGAGGTCTGGAACGCGCTGCTGCAAATTTTGGACGACGGACGCCTGACCGACGGCCAGGGGCGCGTGGTCGACTTCCGCAACACGGTGTTGATCATGACCAGCAACCTGGGCACAGAATTCGTCCGCCAGGGCGGCACGCTCGGGTTCCTGGCAAGCAACGACCCGGACGAGAAGCAGGCGCACGATAAGATCAATAAAGCGCTGCGGACGACCTTCCGGCCTGAATTCCTTAACCGCATCGACGAGATCATCATGTTCTCGCCGCTCAGCGAGGAAGACGTCAGCAAGATTGTCGACCTGCAAATGGCTGAGATCCGCGAGCGGCTGGCAGAACACGGCCTGTCGGTCACGCTTGCCCCGGCGGCCCGCGCATGGCTGGCGAAGTCAGGGTTTGACGCCAACTTCGGCGCTCGCCCGCTGCGCCGCGCGCTGCAGAAATACGTTGAGAGCCCGCTGTCGGTCAGCCTGCTTTCAGGCGAGTTCCACGAAGGCGACCACGTTGTGGTTGACTTTGACGCCGACCAGAACAAGATTGTCTTCCGCAAGGAAGAGCCTATTGAAATCAAGCAACTCAGCGACGCATAAGTCCCATCATTAAGGGGGCTGCCCAATTTTCCTTTTGGGCAGCCCCCAACCGCTTATCCATTGGGTGGACAGGCCCATGCACGTCGACCAGACCAAAGTCATCGCAATGTTGAAGCGCATCCACTTCTTTCGCGGTGTGGATGAGGCCAGGCTTCAGGCTGCCGTAAAACTGTTAGAGCCTGTGGAGCTCGAAAGCGGCTCGGTTATCTTCCGGCAGGGAGACGCTCCCGATTACTTCTATTTCATCCTCAACGGACGGGTGCGCACTTCGCGCAGAAGCCCCGGAAGCCGGCAGGACCACCTGATGGGCTATTACGAAGAGGATGATACCTTTGGCAACGAAGTGCTGGAGCTCAACTGGCCCCGGCAGGTCACCGCCACCGCTGAAACTGACGTCGTATTGATGCGCCTTTCGGTTCCGAACTTTATCCAGCTCATCGAGATGATCCCTCCCCTGGCGCAGCGCCTTCAGATGGTGCTGGATAATTACCGCATGATTCTCAAGACGCAGTTTGCCTGGACCGCCCCTGATGAGACCCTCTATTTCGTCGATCGCAAGCACATGGTCTATCTGTGGGGCCATATTCTGCCCCCCACGCTGTTTGGTCTGCTGACCATCCCCTTATGCGCTTATTTCTATCTGAGCGACATCCTTTCGGTGACGATGCTGGGACTGCTGTTTTTGTCCGTCCTGATCACCCTGACCTGGTGGCTCTGGGGGCTCGTCGACTGGTCAAACGACTATTACATTGTCACAAACCGGAGGGTTGTCTATAAGGAGCGGGTCCTGCTGCTGTATGACCGCAGGCAAGAAGCGCCGCTCGCGGCGATACAATCAACATCGACCAACACCTCGCAGTTGGGCCGGATTATGGGATATGGGAACGTCGCCATCCGCACGTATATCGGCACAATCCTGTTCCGCGGCATTGCAAATCCCCAACTGGTGATGGCGCTGATTCAGGAGCAGCAGATGCGAGCGCAGACGACCGTGCGGCGAGAAGAGTACAGGAACATGGAATCGGCGGTCCGCCGCGTAATCAACCAGGAGCCTGTGGTTCTGCAGCAGGCCCCCAAAACGCCCCCGCCCAAAAAGCCGGGCGCGCTGCAGCTCTTTCTATCTGATCTCTTTCATCTGCGCTATGAAATCGATGGGACGATCCTCTACCGCAAGCACTGGTCTCAACTGATTAAGCGCGTCTGGATGCAGTCGCTGATCCTATTTGGCCTGCTGATCCTGTGCATCGCGAGCCTGATCAACCCGATTGTGCCGCTCACCCCGCAGGCCACACTCACGCTCGGGGGCATGATCGGGCTGGGCGTCTTCCTGTGGTGGCTGTACGATTTCATGGACTGGCACAATGACGTTTACCTGATCACAGCCGACCAGATTGTGGATGTGAATAAAAAACCGCTGGGCCGGGAAGAACGCCGGGCAGCGCCGTTGAAGAACATTCTCAGCATTGAGTACGAACGCCTGGGCCTGATCGGTCTGCTGCTCAATTTCGGGACCGTTTATATCCGCGTCGGCGACCAGGAGCTGACCTTTGATTACGTGTACAATCCGTCCGAGGTGCAGCGCGAGCTGTTCGACCGGCTGGCAAGGAAGAATTTTAACGAAAAGAAATCTGCTGCTGAGAGTGAACGCCAGCGCCTGGCGGAGTGGATTGCCACCTATCACCGGCTGTCCCAGCGCAGCCAGGCTGAGCAAGTTCGGCAGCAGCAGGAACAGGAACAGCAGCAGCCAGCGCCGCGCAAGTATACGCGCAGTGGATTTTAGGAGCAAGGACGGCCTGGCGGCTGAAGCCGCGGCTAGTACTCCCAAACCCCACTTCGTGGGGTTCCAGCAGTCCCGGAGGGACCCTAACGATCCCGATGGGATCCCAGTGATCCGCAGGATCACCAACCTCCCGAAGGGAGGTTTTGGAATGGTTGCTGCGGTTTCTAACCGCCGCAACCCGCCTGGGCAGATGCGCGACGCAGCCGCGTAGCTGCGGCTAGTATTTCATGGGGCTATAAAGATTCCGAAGGGGAGGAAAATGGCCCATGCCCAGGTCCCGGCGGCTGAAAATTTCACAAACCTTCCATTTAAAGGTAAAATTAGGTCGCGCGTTTTATTTTCTGGAAAATATGAGTCACCGGCCCGTGTTTTCCAGAAACCTTGAAATGCGATCTAACGTCAAGTTTACGGTTTAGATTATAGGAAGAAGAATGGCAATACGAGAGATTGTTTTTACCCCTGATCCTGTCCTGCGCCGCAAGGCGCGGAAGGTCACGAGTTTTGATAAAGACTTGCAGACACTCATCGACGATATGATCGATACCCTGCGCGACGCGCCCGGGGTTGGGCTGGCTGCGCCCCAGGTTGGCGTCTCGCAGCGGCTGCTTGTCGTCGAGTATGGTGATGATGAAGATGAAAGCGTGCCCAAGAAGCTGTATGTGCTGGCTAACCCCGAAATCATCCAGGCTTCTGAAGAGATGGTTAACGGCGTCGAAGCCTGCCTTTCGATCCCGCGGGTGATGGGCGAAGTTGACCGCCACCTATCCATCACAATCCGGGCGCAGAACCGCCAGGGCAGGCCGGTCAAGATTAAGGCAAAAGGATGGATCGCGCGCATCTTCCAGCATGAGATCGATCACCTGGACGGCATTCTGTATACAGACCGCGCGTCAAAGGTCTGGCGCGTCAAAGAAGACGAAGCTATCACAGACGAAGTTTAGCAGCGGGCCGCTTGCCCATGTACCTGACACACCTCTCCCTCACGAACTTTCGCGCCTTTACCCGCCTGGATATGGAAGTCCCCAGGCGGACACTTATGCTTGTGGGAGATAACGCCCAGGGAAAGACCAGTATTCTCGAGGCGATCTACTACCTGGCGACCTACACATCGTTCCACGCGCGCAACGACCGGCAGTTGATCAACTTCCTGGCGAGCCGCGAGCCGCTGGCTGTGACCCGCCTGGTCGCAGATTATCAGAGCAGCGGCGCAGCGGGCAATAAACCGCACCGCCTGGAAATTCGCCTGATTCAGGAGTCATCTGGCAACGGCGGGAACCGCCTGCGTAAAGAGATCCTGCTCGACGGCGTCAAGCGCACGATGCACGAGGCAATGGGGGCATTTACGGCGGTGATCTTCCTGCCGCAAATGACGCGCATTGTGGAAGGCGGCCCGGAAGAACGGCGGCGGTACTTAAACCTGTCGCTGGCGCAGACCGTCCCGGGTTATTCGCAGGCGCTGAGCGAATACATGCAAGTCCTGACACAGCGCAACGCGCTGCTCAAGCAGCTCGCGGAGCGCGGCGGCGACCCTGATCAACTGGTCTATTGGGATACCCTTCTGGCCGACCGCGGCGCGCGCATTATCTATGAGCGGATTGCCGCGGTGCAGGAGCTGGAGCAGCTTGCGGCGCGCATTCACCACCAGCTAACCGGCTCGCAGGAGATTCTGCGGCTGGTCTACCAGCCTGCTTACGACCCGGTCCCGCAGCCCGAAGGCCAGTATGCCCTGCCGATACAGGCCCCGGTCAACCGCTCTGGTTTTAGCCAGGAGCGCATCCGCCAGGGATTTTTGCAGCGGCTGGCCGAGATGCGCCGCGAAGAGGTGGCGCGAGGGGTCACCACAATCGGCCCGCACCGCGACGAGATGCGCCTGCTGAGCAACGGTATCGACCTGGGCGATTTTGGCTCGCGCGGGCAGGTGCGCACGGCGCTGCTGGCGCTCAAGCTGGCAGAGGTCACCTGGATTAAAAACCGCACGGGCGACTGGCCCGTGCTGCTGCTGGACGAGATCCTGGCAGAATTGGATATGCAGCGGCGCGCTGATCTGCAGCGCTACCTGCTCGATTACGAACAGACAATGCTGACCACGACTGACCTGAGCCTGTTCGAGTCGAATTTCATTGAACAGGGCTCCGTCTGGCAGGTTGAGCAGGGGTTTGTGCGCACGCCCACCAGTTAATTGAAACTGTTACGCGCGGAGGGTATCCAAACGCTCTTTTTGGATCCCTCCGCCGTTTGCTTTAAAGCGGCTTCTTCGCCGGAACGCCCACTCGCCGGGGGTAGTTTGGCGGCGCGGCGGCGATCTTGTCGATGATCACCAGGTAGCGGTCTTCGGCCACGCCGGGCAAATGAACTTTGACCAGCTGGCGCAGCCTGCCGCCCAATACCTTGACCGCGTTTTCACTGGCATGCGCTTCAGCAGGACCGCTTTCCCCTTTTTGCGCCAGCATCGCGCCGCCCACCCGCACGAATGGCAGCAGAAATTCAGCCAGGATGGGCAAATTGGCGACGGCGCGAGCAACCGCCCAGTCGTAGCGCTCGCGGCGGCCGGGCTGCTGACCAAGCGCCTCGGCGCGAGCCTGCAGCACTTCAACCCGCTCAAGCCCCAATTCTTTGACAATGTGGCGGCAGAATTCAGCCTTTTTCCCGACCGATTCAACCAGCGTCAGGTTCATGGATGGGTAAATGATCTTCAATGGGATGCCCGGAAACCCCGCGCCCGTGCCGATGTCGATCAGGCTGCCGGGCGGGTTATCCCGCCAGGCCAGCAGGCAGGTGAGCGAGTCGAGGAAGTGCTTGGTGCGAATTCCTTCGGACTCGCGGATGGCGGTCAGGTTAAAGCGGGCATTCCAATCCAGCAGCTCTTGTTCGTAGCGTTCAAAGGCTGCAATTTGCCGGTTCGTCAGGCGGATTCCGAGCAGGTTGTAAGCATCCTGGGCGAGTTTTTCCATACGAGACTTGATTATACTAGAAAGCAGTCACAGAAGTGCGAGCAGCGAAGTCGTGCAGGGCGCGCTGTCCCAGGGTCACCAGGGCCGAGGCCAGGTAGAGAATGGTCAGCACGTTTGCCAGCAGCAGCCCGGCGCCCTGCAGGAAGGTAAATTCACCGGCGGGGTTGGTGAACCCGGACAGATGCACCAGTTCCCAGGGCAGCAGCTTAATCGCGGTTCGCAGCAGCGACTGCCCGAAAGTGATCTTGCCGCCGTGATCAGCGACCACGCGCAGGCGGAAGAGACGCTTGCCCAGGGTGGATCCTCCCCAGAGCGTTTCCGATAGGATGAAATAAGCCCAGGCGGGCAGCGAGAAGTTGAGCAAGATCACCAGGTACAGGTCCTCGCCCATTTGCGGGGTGACGCCCAGAGCCTGCTGCACCAGCCCGCCCAGCGGAGCCAGCAGGCCAAACAAAAGTACGATATCGACAAGGTAGGCCGCGCTGCGCCGGAAGAAGCGACCAAAGCGGCCCAGGCGCGGCCGGCTGAGCTCGGTATTCATAACTTTCCCCTCGAGTAATAATTTGTAAGTAAATTATATCGTAGTCGACTATCGCCCTCATCACCCCCTCGGCAGCTTTGCTGCCCGCCTTTATCCCGATCCCGGGAGAAGAGGGAGCAAACCAGGTGCCTGTTGGTCCATAGGCCGCTTTAAGCCCTCGTTTCGACCTCATCCTCCCGGCCTCCTTCTCCTGATCCCAGGAGAAGAGGTGACTGTCGGCCCATGAATCGGTGCATAGATTGCTTTCAGTTCTTGCCCAAGGCTGGGAAACGGTCTATGGACTGGCACATGGGCCGTTTTTAAACCCTCGCCTGGAATCAGGCGAGGGTGGCCGAGCGGCAAGGCACATTGTCTAACCGCCTGAGCATTCATGCCGCGAGGCCGGGTGAGGTAGATCATTCGCGGCGAGGCACATTTTCCACCCGCTCAAGCATTCGCGCCGCAAAACGCGCTACAAAGCATAGGAAAATCCGAAACCTGACCAATTGGGGGGTTGACAGGTAAGCAAAAAGCAGATATTATTTTCGAGGAAAGTAAGAAGTTTTTAAGATAAGGACGAGTTTAATGAGCTTGCGCACACTACTCCCCACATTTGCATATGGGACCACCGACGCCGGTGTCGGTTATTTTTCCTTGTCGGAGTGCGCCTGCTCACAGGTAAGATGATTTTCTAGCTTACTGACGGCCGCGGGGCACTCCAGGTCCGCGGCCGTTTTTGTTTCTTAAAGCCCGAAAAAGGCCGCGGACAGCGAACCAGTCCGCGGCCTTTTTATTTTCGATGATCTATTTAGGGTTTCTCAGGAGAAGAGAGCCATGAGCGCAATAATCGTCCAGGATGTTTATAAGAAGTTTGGGAAACCGGCAGATCCGTTTTGGAAGCGCCTGCTGAACCCTGCTGAGAACGGCAGCTCGAACGGTCACAATGGGAAGGAGAACGGCCATAACAAGAATGGGAAATACGGCGAAGCCGTCAAAGCAAATCACAACGGCAAGCCAGCCGTGATCGCCGTAGACCATGTGTCGTTTCGGGTCGAGCGAGGAGAGATCTTCGGCGTGTTGGGCCCGAACGGCGGCGGAAAGTCCACGCTCATCCGCCTGATCTCCACCCTGCTCCTGCCGGACGGCGGCACCATCACCGTTTTCGGTTATGACGTTGAAAAGCAGCCCACGCAGGTGCAAAAGCTGATCAACCGCGTATCGGTCGAAGCAAGTTTCTTTAAAAAGTTAAGCCCGCATGAAAATCTCTTGTACGGCGCAAGGCTTTACGGGATGGAAGCAGCCGAGACTCGCAAGCAGATCGTTGAAATCCTCACCCGCCTGGGACTGAAGAAGCACGATATCTTCAGCCCCATGGAAGAGATGTCTCGCGGGATGCAGCAAAAAGTAGCCATCGCCCGCGCGCTGCTATCGAAGCCCGAGCTGCTGCTGCTAGACGAGCCGACGACCGGTCTCGATCCGCGGTCAAAGCGCGAAGTGCAAGAAATTGTGCGCGAGCTGCGCGAAAACCACGGCACGACCATTGTACTCACTACGCACGATATGAACGAGGCAGAATTGCTGTGCGACCGCATCGCCATTATGGACAGCGGCAAGGTCATCGCCCTTGATACCCCCGCCGCGCTGAAACAGCTCATCCCTGCAAAGGATGGCATTGAACCTACTCTCGAAGATGTTTTCCTGGAGCTGACCGGCAAGCGACTGGTTAGCCCTGATGAGGAGAATGAAGCATGAAATTCAATCCTTTGTTCGAAAGTCAGCATTTGCGACTGACGCCAATAGACCTGGATAAAGATAGTCAGATGATCGCCTCGTGGACGTATGAACTGGACACGGCCGCCCGGCTGCGCGAGGAACAACCCGCCCGCCCGATGGCTGTGTTCGAGGTCAAGAAACTCTACGAGCGGTGGCAAAAGGAATCGGATGAAAACCGCGGTCAATACTTATTTGCCATTCGGAAACGCGGCAGCGAAGATGGAAACGGCAGCGGCGACGCTGAATCAGAAATTATCGGCGTGCTGCGGGTGAAAGACATTGAATGGGTTCACGGTGCTGCTTACATCGACCTGATCATCGGCAATGAACATGACTGGCAGGAGTTCGCGCGCGAAGCGCTGGAGCTGGGCCTGCGGTTTGCCTTTGATGAGATGAACCTGTTCCGCGTCACAGCCGTGATCGCCGAACACAACCAGACCATGAGCCGGCTCTTCGAGCAGGCGAATTTCACGTTGGAAGTTCGCCAGCGGCAGGCCGTTTACTGGAACAAACGCGCCTGGGATAAGCTGTACTTTGGCCTGCTTCGCCCCGAGTGGAAAATGAGACAGATGGCGGAGGTGAATGCATGAACGCATCAGCCTTCACCGGAAAACGCATCCGCCTGGCGGTCTTTGACCCTGAACGCGACAGTGAAAAAATGGCCCGCTGGAACCAGAACAGCCAGTACCAGCAGCTGCTTGACAGTGGGCCGTCCAACCTCTTTACCCCGGCGCAGATCAAGGAATGGATCGAGAAGCATTACGATGAAATTTACAACTTTTCGATCCGCCTGCTGGACGACGACCGCATGGTCGGCATCGTCGATTTGAGCGGGTTCGACTGGACGGCAGGCAACGCCTGGGTCGGGATCGGGATTGGCGAGCCGGATCTTTGGGGCAAAGGCTACGGAACCGAAGCCATGCACCTGATTCTGCGCTTCGCTTTTGAAGAGCTAAACCTGAAGCGCGTCTCCCTGACGGTGTTCGAATATAACGAACGCGCGTACCAGTCCTATAAGAAGACCGGCTTTCGCGAGGAAGGCCGCCTGCGCCAGTGGCTGCAGCGCGGCGGCGAACGCTACGACCTGATCTTTATGGGCGTTCTGCGGGACGAGTGGGAGGAATGCTACAGGAGATACCTGATGGAGCAAACCTGATGAGCGCTGTTACGTTTCAAGTCCGCGCTTCTTATGCTTTTGTTGAACGCAACTTTAACCTGATTAAGCGGTACTGGTCATGGGAGATGGTCTGGCTGATCTATTCGACCGCCGAGAGCCTATCGGTCAGCTTTATTGGGCTGGGCATGGGCGTGATCGGCGAGGGAAGCCAGGTCGATACCGGTTTCCTGGTGCTTTACCTGCTCATCGGCAACCTGGTCTGGCGGTTCCTCTCGCAGATTTTCTACTGGATCACCGACCTGATCAGCATCGAACGGTGGGAAGGGACGATTGAGTACACGCTGATGGCTCCCATTCCCCGGTTGACGCATATGGCCGGGCAGACCTTTTTTGCGGTGCTGTACAGCCTGGTGTTCACCGGGGTCATTCTGGCCGCCACGGCGCTGGTATTCCACATTGACCTGAGCGGCGCGAACCTGCTGGGCGGGCTGCTGATGCTGATGGTGGGGAGCTTCTCCTTTATCGGCATTGGCATCATGGCATCGGTCTTCCCCCTGCTCTTCCCCGAGCGCGGTGAGCAAATGACGCATGTGTTCATCGCCCTGCTGCTGCTGATTTCTGGCGTTTACTACCCGGTTGAAGTGCTGCCGGGAGTTTTGAAAAGCCTGGCTGTCTACAGCCCGGCAACCTATGTGCTGACCGGCGCTCGCAGCGCGCTGCTCGACGGCATGCCCACGCTGCAGCTCTGGCCTTACATCTGGCCCACGTTGATTTTGGGCGCGCTGCTGATCCCAGGCGGATTGTGGGTCTTTGGGCAGGCTGAGCGCTATGCCAAACGCAACGGAAAGCTTCACCGTAACGGATAAATTTTACGAACAGGCTTTAACTTAAAAAGGAAATTTCAAATGACAACGAATCAACAATCTACCCTATTAGTTCGTTTACCTGACGGTTACACAACCAGCATACTGACCCCTGAGCTTGAAGAGGGCGCCGTAGAGGTCCTCAACGCATGCGGCCGCTGGGAGACCGGCGCGCCTTCCACGTCATTGGAAGAGATGCGGGTGGATTGGTCTGAAGAAGGCTTCAACCGCGAGACCGACACGCAGCTGGTCCTTTCGCCTCAGGGCGAAGTGGTCGCATACGGAGAGTTCTACGACGTCTCGACGCAGCACGTGCGCATGTTCTCCTACGCCAGAGTCCACCCTGACCATTGGAACCGCGGCATCGGGCGATACCTGGTCGAGTGGGTGAAAGAGCGAGCGCGGAAGAATGTTCCCCTGGCTGAGGAAGGCGCACGGGTGGTGCTGCACCAGGGCATCAACAGTGTCAATAAGGCTGCCTGCGAGCTGATGGAAAGCTGCGGCTATTCAAAAGTGCGCCAGTTCTACCGCATGCAGATCGACTTCGACCAGCCGCCCGTCGAGCCAGTCGTGCCGGAAGGGATCGTCATCCGCTCTCTGGTCCCCGGGCAGGATGAGCGCGACGCGTTCTACGCATCCTACGACTCATTCCGCGATCACTGGGGAAATGTTGAAGAGCCGTTCGACGAATACATGAAGAAGTGGATGCACTTCATCGAGAACGATCAGAAATATGACCCATCGCTGTTTTTCATTGCGTTTGACGGTGATGAGCCTGCCGGTATCTCCTTCTGCCTTCCATATATTGAGGAAGACAAAGATATGGGCTGGATCAGCACGCTGGGCGTGCGCCGCGCGTGGCGCAAACGCGGGCTGGGCCTGGCGCTGCTGCTGCACTCTTTCAACGAGCTGTACAAACGCGGCAAACCCCGCGCCGGGCTGGGCGTCGATGCCACCAGCCTGACCGGCGCAACACGCCTGTACGAGAAAGCCGGGATGCGCGTCTCGCGTGAGTATCACACCTATGAATACGAGCTGCGCCCCGGTAAGGATATGATGAGGCAATGACAACGCTGAAAAACGAAACCCAATTATATATAACCGTTCCCGGCGCGCCGGCAATCGACGGGCTGCGCTTCCGCAAATTTCGCGGAGAGAGCGACTATCCGCTGATGCTGGAGACCATCAACGCCAGTAAAACCGCCGACCATGACGAACGGCACGATACGCTGGAAGATATTCGCCACAACTACAGCCACCTGAACAACTGCGACCCCTACCAGGATATGCTGATCGCGGAGATCAACGGGCAGTTCGCCGCCTACACGCGGGTCTCCTGGTGGGAAGAGGCCAACACGGGCTGCCGCCTCTATACATCCGTCGGTTTTGTCCGCCCGGAATGGCGGCGAAAGGGGCTTGGGCGGGCGATGCTGCATTACAACGAAAACCGGCTGCGAGAGATCGCCGCGGCGCACCCGCCGGAAGTTGAAAAAGCTTTCCAGGTTTTCACGACGCACGGGCAGGTGGGGCTGAGAGCGCTGCTCGAGCAGGAAGGCTACCGGCCTATTCGCTATTTCCACGAAATGGTGCGCCCCGACCTCGAAAATATCCCCGACCTGCCCCTGCCTGAAGGGCTGGAGGTTCGCCCGGTTCTTCCCGAACACTACCGCGCGATTTTTGACGCCCTGCAGGAAGCCTTCCAGGATCACTGGTCGCCCAGCGTGCAGCAAGAGGAAGATTTCAAGCAGTGGATCGAAGACCCCGACTTTAAACCGGAGCTTTTCCAGGTGGCATGGGACGGCGATCAGGTAGCGGGGATGATCCTCAACTTTATTGACGAAGGCGAGAATGAGGAATACAGCCGCAAGCGCGGCTATACAGAGGATATCTGCGTTCGCCGCCCCTGGCGGCGGCGCGGGCTGGCCCGGGCGCTGCTGGCGCGCAGCCTGAAGATGCACCGCGACCTGGGCATGACCGAAGCGGCGCTGAACGTCGACAGCGACAGCCTCAGCGGAGCCAATAAGCTGTATGAATCAATGGGCTTCAGGATCGTGCGGACCAATTCGGTCTATCGAAAGGATATGGCCTAATCGTTCGCTGCGGGGTTGCCCAAAAAAGCGCCTGGATAACCCCGCAGCAGCCCAATTTTCACTCTTGACAAGAGCGTAAAACCTGTTAAAATCTTCGTGTAAAAAGTACACAAACGGCGGGAAGATCCTCCCGCCTTCATTTTGCGCGGTATTTCGTGTCATTTTTACACGAAGGAGGTATCCTTGAAACCTGATTCGCTGGCCTGTCGAGCCCAACCATTTCTCGACTATCTGGAAGAATGGACCGCTTCGCTGCCGGTTTTGTCCTGGGACGATATTCTCGTGGACCCGTCGAAAACGGCTGTGCTGTCGGTTGACGTGATTAACGGCTTTTGCTACGAAGGCCCGCTCTCCAGCCCGCGCGTCGCCAGGATTGTTGAACCGATCACGCGGCTGTTTGAAAGCGCCTGGGCGTGCGGCGTGCGCCACATCCTGCTTGCTGAAGACACGCACGAGCCAGAGGCGGTGGAATTTGCCCAATGGCCGCCGCACTGTGTGCGCGGAACCTCGGAAGCGGAGACGGTGAGCGCATTTAAAGCCCTGCCCTTCTTTCCCCGTATGCTGCGATTAGAGAAGAATTCGATTCATGCCGGGCTGGATACAGATCTGAACGAGTGGATCAACTGCCACCCTGAAGTGGACACCTTTATCGTGACCGGCGACTG
>Ga0134094_1000795_pt1 | contig 35264 bp, 34 predicted proteins | sample 5_1taG_FD_94458 | JGI IMG/M metagenome (GOLD analysis project Ga0134094, IMG submission 94458) | Switchgrass degrading microbial communities from high solid loading bioreactors in New Hampshire, USA - 5_19_20_110_A1 metaG | ecosystem: Engineered > Bioreactor > Semi-continuous > Anaerobic >... | reverse complement strand
TGAAGCCCATACTGATTTAAAGGTAGAAAGGAAACTTCATCTTGGCGGCACCAACGTTTGTTTTGAATCCGCCAAAAAGGGGAGCGCGAATAACGGCATAGACATGTATGTGGAATACACGGGTACGGGCTTGGTCAACATCCTTAAAATGGAGACGAAAAATGACCCCGATGAAGTGTATGAAACAGTAAAAAGGGAATTTAAGGACAGATGGAACTTGATTTGGCTTGAGCCTTGGGGTTTCAATAACACCTACACCCTTGCCGTTAAGGAGGAATTTGCAAAAAAACACAACATTGAGACCTTTTCCGATCTTGCTAAATTCGCCGATAAAATTGTTTTCGGTTGCACCATGGAATTTGCCGAGCGACCCGATGGATACCCCGGATTTCAAAAAGCATACGGCTTCTCCTTTAAGGATGTAAAGGCGATGGACCCCGGTTTGATGTATTCAGCGATCGATAACGATTTAGTGCAGGTGATAAGTGCCTTTGCGACGGACGGCTTGCTCGTGGCCCACAAGCTTAAGATCCTAAAGGATGATAAAAACTTCTTCCCTCCTTATTATGCGGCACCTCTTGTTAACGGTGGTGTTTTAGAGAAACACCCGGAAATTGCAGAAACCCTCAATAAACTGGCAAATTCCATAACCGACGAGGACATGCAAAAACTGAACTACAAGGTCGATGGCGAGGGCAAAGACCCGGCAAAAGTGGCCAGGGAATTTCTGAAAGAAAGAGGGTTAATCTAGCTGCATATTATGTAAAGTGAAAGCTGGCCAAAAAGTTTCATAAGTGTAATTTTTGTGAAAGTATTTGAATATTATCGTGAAAGTTGATTTTTCCAGTCTTGAAAGTTAAGATAGCAAACAAGAGAAAATAACATAAGCGTTTCGGTGACGGGAAACCGGTGAAAGTCCGGTGCGGCCCCGCCGCTGTAACCCTGACGAAATCGCAGATTTGCCACTGCCTTTTAGGTGGGAAGGCGCGACAGTAGGATGAAGGGAAGCCAGAAGACCGGCCGAAATGCGTAAGTGCTAGCGCCATGCGAAGGGCGTGGCTTGGCAGGGAAAAAGGGGTAACCTGTCCTCTAATGCAGGTTACCCTTTTTTTAATATTAAAAAATTATTAAGGAATGGAGGCAAAAGGGAATGAAGTCGTTCGGACGTTTTCTTATTTTAATAATATTTTCATGTGCTTCTTTATTTTTTACACGCACTATTTTTGCCCAGGAGGGCCCTGTTACGGTTGCTCCGGAGCTTGTTACAGGAAGCAGATTGGCGGAATCGCTTGAGGAAGTACCTCAAGCGACTTACGTGATCACGGCAGATGATATAGAAAGAAGCGGGGCTAAGACATTGAGTGAAGTCTTAGACAAGATACCAGGTGTAAATACCTTAAGGAAAAATTCGTGGACACAATACGATAGGGTAAAGATGCGAGGCCTAGATCTTGAAGTCTTAGTCTTAGTGGACGGAGTTTCGTTCATGCCGGTAAACTACGACGATATGTTCACAGCTGATTTAAGATCCATTCCCTTAGAGACCATAGAGCGAATTGAAATCGTCAAAGGTGCCGGATCTGCGCTTTACGGTTCAATGGCTGCAGCGGGCGTCATCAACATCATTACGAAGACGCCTGACAAATACAAGACGTCCATATTGGCTGAGGGTGGCAGCAACGATTGGCGCAGGTATGTTGCCTCGGCCGGGATCAAAGGAGAGATATTTGATGTAGGGGTTCGTTATAGTCACAGAGAGGAGGGCAAAGTGCCTATACAGTATTTAGAGAGTAAAATTCTTAATGCCCTCGACTATGACGAAGATTCGGCAAGCATTAACCTTTCTAAAGGCAACTGGCGCTTTGGTGCCGATTTTGGTTCCTATGATTCAAAGTGGGAATCTTATATGAATATGATTGACAGAGAAAAAAATGATTATAAAAGATTTTATCTAAAATATGCAGATATTAAAAATGAAATATTAGCGTATGCACATCTAAATGATAGAAAATTTATGGGAACATATGAAAGGAATGACTACGACGGAGATGTTTGGGGATTAGAGTTTATTCAAAAAACATCCATAGGCAATATGCCTTTTTCATGGGGTTTTGCTTACAGGAATGAAGATTTATCAGTTGATGACTTGATAGATTTTAATAATTCTTTTAAAGCTGATAGATATAATATTGCACCCTTTGCCCAGTTTTTGTTTCTATTAGGGGAGATTATGATGGACATAGGGTTGAGGTATGAAAATTGGGATGCGGATGGAGGAAAGGACGATTCAGAATTTACGCCGAAGATATCTTTTTATAAGCAGGATGATAGCGGAAAGCTGTGGTATTTGACTGCAGGCAAGTTTTTCGCTATGCCGAGTTTATATCAATTATATTCAAAATCTACTTGGTACGATCCGAACCCAAATTTGTTGCCGGAAAAGGGTTGGGCTTATGATCTTGGGGTAAAGGACCCAAACAACAGGTGGAATATGAGTTTATTTTATTTAGAAATGGATGATAAAATTAAATTTCCTTGGCCAGAAGAAAATAGATATGTCAATGTGGCTGAATTTCGCTCCTGGGGCATTGAGGGGCAATTCGAAAAATCTCTCACTCCTAACCTAAAGTGGGTTAACGGAATGACTTGCCAAAAGGTGGAAGAAAAGCGCACTTCAAATGACCCTTGGAGAAAGGGCGGCACGCCGCAATTGGAACTTTATAGCGAACTTAACTACGATAACGGTCCATGGTTTGGCAGTTTGAGCGCCCACTATTACGGAAAGCGCGAAAAAGACGGATATGATGGTCCGGCAGATGACGATTTCGTAATAGTCGATGCCTTACTTTCTTACAAAATGAAGAATGACAAGATAAGCTTAGCAGCCTACAACATCTTCGATAAAGAATACATAGTTGATACCAATGGGTTTATTGGTCCTGAACGAAGGGTGTATCTTACCTTAGAGCATTTATTTTAGTTAAATTTTGACTTCCACAAAAGTCCATCGTCCCAACCATAAAGGGCCCCTCAAATTGAGCGGCCCTTTATGGTTTATAATTTTAACTACAGTTTGGAATGGTGGCTTTTTATGATAAAATTCACAATATCGAGCAAAGATTGTCTATAAACTTTTGAACGGAAGGTGAAAGGTTGTGCTTTCTGACATAATAGGACCGGTCATGGTTGGCCCATCCTCAAGCCATACGGCTGGGGCAGCAAAGCTGGGCAGGCTTGCAAGAAGGGTTTGGAACGAAGAAGTTTCAAGGGTCGACATATATTTAAGGGGCAGTTTTGCCGCGACCTATTGGGGACATGGTACGGATAAGGCCCTGGTCGGAGGATTGCTTGGATTTCTGCCGCATGACGAACGGATAAAGGACGCATTGAATATCGCTCGCGAAAAGGGAATGGAATATCGATTTTTTGCGGAAAATATAGATGGTGCACACCCCAATTCCGTTAGGTTTGTGCTGTACGGTAACGACAAGGTCATGGAAGTTGTAGGCGCTTCTTTGGGCGGTGGCGTGGTAGAACTTCAGGAGATCGATGGTTTTAGGTTATCCTTGAAGGGAGATCTCGCCGCTTTGGTCACATTTCATGTGGACAGGCCAGGCGTCGTAGCGGCGGTTACCGGGTTGCTGGCAAAGCATGACGTCAACATCGCTACGATGCATCTCTATCGTCAGGGAAGAGGGGGAAAGGCCGCCATGGTGATCGAGATCGACAGCGATTTAAAAGAAGAAGTTAAAGAAGAGTTGGAGCGTTCTCATCCTGCCTTGATGCGCGTTATCTTCATCCCGCTTGCGGAAGGTGATTTGATATGAGGTCATTTGAGGAAATTTTGAAGCTTTGCGATGTAGACCTTGAATTTTACGAAGCTGTCATGGAGCTCGAAAGCCGTGAAAGCGGCAAAGACTTCGACTCCATATATTTATCTATGGTTTCTATGCTTGATGCCATGGAGCAATCGGTAAATTCGGCTTTGAATACGGAATTTAAAGGTCGTCTCATGGAAGATGAGGCACGTAGGTTTGGAAAATATATATCCCAGACCGAAGATCTTCTATCCGGAAAATTTATTGCAAGTGCTTCTCATATTGCGTTAGCCGTATCTCAATACAATTCCAACATGGGGCGAATTGTGGCTGCCCCTACGGCGGGAAGCTGTGGGATACTACCCGGATTGCTCTTTGCCTATAAGAATTTATATGCGCCCTCCAGGGACGCATTGATAAAGGCCTTGATTGTCGCAGGAGGCGTGGGGGAGGTCATTCAAAAGCGAGCTACATTGGCTGGAGCTGAAGGGGGATGTCAAGCCGAATGTGGGGCTGCGGCCGCCATGGGGTCGGCCGCCTTGACTTATCTTAAAGGTGGCAGTCCGGAAGCCTCGGCACATGCGGCTGCATTGACGATTAAATCTATAATGGGTTTGGTATGCGATTCGGTTGCAGGTTTGGTCGAGGTGCCTTGTATAAAACGGAACGGTACATTGGTTGCCTTGGCGTCAATATGTGCCGATATGGCTTTGGCCGGAGTTAGATCTGTCATTCCGCCTGACGAAGTGATTGACGCCATGAGGCAGGTTGGCAAGGCGTTACCTGAAACGTTAAGGGAGACATCAAAGGGAGGATTGGCTGTAACTCCGAAGGCCAGGGCCATTGAAAAGAGCATATTTAGCCAGATAACTCCTCTGGCGGAGAGCTAAACCCAAGACGATTAAGAGAAAAGGGGTGCCTCTGCAATCATGACAAAGGTGTTCGTTTGCGGTCGCGGCGGTAGCGGAAAGAGCACACTCACTGCAATGTTGGCCAAGTTTTTAATCTCTGAAGGCATGCGCGTGCTAGTGATAGATGCCGACGAAAGCAATCGCAGCTTATACAGAATGCTGGGCCTTCAAGCCCCCAACAGCACCCTTATGGAAGATTTGGGTGGCAGAGTGGCTGTAAAAAAGGCGGTCTTCGATAAGCAAAACAGCAGTGCTTCGGAAGATACCAAGTTACATGTGGATGACCTGCCGCGATCTTGTGTAAGCAGACGCGATGATTTGGCCTTTTTGGCGATCGGGAAGATTTATAAGCCGGACGAAGGCTGTGCCTGTCCCATGAGCGCCCTGGAGAAGGGTTTCTTGGAGAGGTTATATGTGCCGGGATGGTGGGTTTTAGTGGATTGTGAAGCTGGGGTGGAGCACATTGGACGTGGGGTATGGCGGCATGCTGACGTATTTTTGGTCGTGCTGGAGCCTTCGCACGAATCGATGGAGATGGCCAAGTTTATGAATAATCTCGCAAAGGAAGTCAAACGTCCTATTGTAACTGTGGTAAATATGGTCGATGAAGATATAGCAGAGGACGTTAAAATGTCTGCAGAAGCTCTTGGCATTGGCGTCGACGCCGTTTTTTCCCGCGATAGGAGGGTCGCCTCTGCGAATTTAATCGGGCAACAGGTGCCTTTATTGCCCGAATTTGTTCCTTCGCTTAGGGCTTGTACGGAGGCAATTTTAAACAAGGTCAGGGAGGGTGCATCGTGAAAAAAGAAGGCTCTTCCGCATGGCTCATGTTCGGTACGTCAGTTGCTTCTTGGGCGATAGGGCTGTGGCTTTTCTCTGGGATTGAAAGTGGCCGCAAGGCAATATTTTGGCCGGCCATAGTGTTTGCCGCAGCTACGGTTATCTTGTTGGTGGAGGTTCATCTTGATGGGCGCAAAAAGGCAGGCTTGGCCCAGGTGCTTTTGAACCTTAACCAAAAGCTCAGCGCCAAGGACTTGAGCATCGATAAAGCAAAAGACTTTCTATCCTGGGTGGCTGGCGGCCTAAATAAGATGATTGAGGCTATTTTGGGGATTCGCATATTTGCCGGCAAGGTAGGGATAGCTACGGAAGATGTAGTAGAATCAGCCAAATTTAGCAGCAATACCATGCAAAGCATAGCTACCTTTGCGTCGGAAATCGCTCAAGCAGCCAGAGAGATAAGTTCACTGGCAAATGATGCCAGCTTGCGAGTGCAGACCTTTTCGGCAGGCATCCAGGAGTCGTCGTCCACGATGGAAAACATCGCGGTGCAGGGCAAGTCCGTTGAGTCGGAGGCAGAGGAAAATGTGAAATTGGTCCAGGAGACGACTCAAGGGATAAAAGCAGTGGATGAGGCGACTAAGCGAGTTTCCGAAGCGATCGGTCAAATGCAGAGGGTTTCCAGGGATATAGTCGAGATAGTCGGAAGCATCAAGGGGATTGCGGCACAGACGAACCTGCTTGCCCTAAATGCAGCCATTGAGGCAGCCAGAGCGGGTGAGCACGGAAGGGGGTTTGCCGTAGTTGCCGAAGAAGTGCGCAGCTTGGCCGAAGAATCTTCAAAGGCTGCTTCAAATATAGAGAACCTGGCCAACAGTATTAGGGCCTTGGCCGAAGAAGGCGTAAAGAGCATCGATATAGCGGGCAAAAAAGTTTTGGAGGCCAATGAAAAGGCAAAGCTTATGGGCGAAAGCAATAAAAAGGTCATGTCCATTGTAGAGGATTTGATCAGGGAGATAGAGCTTACTTCAGAGACTTTCCAGACTCAAGCTGAATCGAGCGTAGAGATGGCCAACTTTATAGCCGGTATCACGGAAAAAGTAGATCATCAAACCAAAAGGCTGGACGAGATGAATTCCTTGCTTCAGGATGAGGCAATATCCTCAGATGCCATGGCAGAAAAGGTAGAGGTCATCCTTTCATCGGCTAATGCAATGGAAAAATCGTTGTTCAAGTTTAAGCTGAGAGCAGATGAGTTATCGTCATCATTGATAAAAGACAGAGGCGTGATGCGCATAGGCATCGAAAACCGTGATTGGGGACGTTTTCACTTCTGGAGGGGTGGCAAAGTCCAAGGGATTGACGTCGACCTGGCCAACGAGATAGCAAAGGCTTTGGGCGTAAAAGCTGAATTTGTGCCCACCACGTGGGGCAACGGTGAAAAGGGCACACTGTCGGGTACCTGGTTGTCAGAGGATTGGAGCGAATTTGATATAGTGATCTCGGCCATTACCAAGCTCCCGTCAAGGGCTGAAAAGGTCGTCTTTTCAGTGAGCTATGCATCGGTAGGACAAAAGATCCTTTTCAGGAAGCAAGACGGATTTAACTCATTGAAGGATCTTGCTGGCAAAAAAGTTGGGGCCCAAAAAGGCACAACGAGCGAAGCAATAGCCAGGAAAAATCTTACGGGTTCCACGATTGTGCCTTACGCAAGTTGGCAGGATGCCCTGCAGGCGCTTAAGAAGGGCGAGATCAGCGCAGCTGTCATAGATAGTCCTACCGTACAAAGTTGCTTGGACGAGGATCCTTCGCTATCATCTCTAAGGACGGTCTTGACGTGGGAGCATTTCGGCGTAGTATTGCCCAAGTTTGTCTCGGGGGAGCTCAAGGAGATCGTCGATGACGTAGTCATGAAAAACAGGGAGCAGTTGGCCAATAAATGGCTAAAATCGACGCATAATAGCTCTTATCTGGCTACTTTATAGGAGGTGTTTGATATGTCGTTGCGTGAAGATCGTGCCATACAGGTTATTTTGGGAAGAAGGAGCATACGAAAGTTTCAAAAGGACAGGAAAGTAGAGCCCGAGAAGCTCGACATCATTTTGGAATGCGCACAAGCTGCCCCTACAGCCGGCGGCGGAAGGCCATGGCATTTTGTGGTCGTAGAAGACAGGCATACTTTAGATGCGTTGGCGGAAGCCCATCCTTACGCAAAGATGTTGCACGAGGCGCCTTTGGCCATCGTGGTGTGTGGAGATCCCAATTTGAATGATTTTGCAAAGCGGTATTGGGAAGAGGATTGCTCGGCAGCGATGGAAAACATATTGCTTGCATCTTACGCTTTAGGTTTGGGGTCTGTGTGGCTTGGAGTGAGCAACTCCCCCGGCCGTCCGGAAGCCGTTAGAAAAGTTTTAGAAATTCCCGATGACATTAAGGTCTTAGCCATAGCAGGGATCGGCTATCCGGCCGAAACGAAAGAACCCCACAGCGGTTATGATCATAGCAGGATCCATCGCGATAGGTGGTAAAAAATCCCAATTAATATTGTCGAATATGTGCTATAATAGCTTAAAATAAGCGACGGGCCCTTAGTACCGTCGCTTATTTATTGTTGGCCGTGTCACATTCATCGACTTTGTTGGAGGTATAGGCATGACGGAAAGCAGCAATATTGGCAAAGTACTAAGATTACCATTGGAAGAAGAGATAAAATATAGCTACCTCGATTATGCCATGAGCGTCATAATCGGTCGGGCTTTGCCCGATGCGAGGGACGGACTGAAACCTGTCCAACGCAGGATACTTTACGCGATGATGGAGTTGGGCTTAAAGTCAAATCAACCGTACCGAAAATCGGCCAGGATCGTCGGCGAGACCATGGGTAAATACCACCCCCACGGGGATGCTGCCATCTATGATGCCATGGTGCGAATGGCCCAAGAGTTCTCCATGCGATATCCATTAGTGGACGGGCAGGGCAACTTTGGTTCCATTGATGGAGATCCTCCTGCGGCCATGCGCTACACCGAGGCTCGTCTTTCTCCGCTTGGAGAAGAGATGTTAAGGGACATAAACGAGGACACGGTGGATTGGGGGCCAAATTTCGACGAGACCCTAAAAGAACCGTTGGTCCTGCCGTCGCTGCTGCCGAACCTTTTGGTGAACGGCAGCTCCGGCATAGCTGTAGGCATGGCTACCAATATACCCCCTCACAATTTAGCCGAGGTGGTCGATGCACTATGTCTGATGATTGAAAAGGGTGAGGATGTAGAGCTTGGAGATATAATTGAGGTCTTGCCCGGCCCCGATTTTCCCACGGGTGGAACCATAGCCGGCAGGGAAGGAATCATAAGCGCTTATAAGACCGGACGAGGCAAGATCATACTTCGCGGCAAGGTCTCCATAGAGCAGATGAAGCGCGGCAGGACAAACTTGCTCATAACGGAGATTCCCTACATGGTCAACAAAGCCTCGCTGATCGAGATCATAGCAAGAGGTGTACAAGAAGGTTACATAACGGGCATAGCCGACCTCAGGGACGAATCCGACAGAGACGGCATCAGGATAGTCGTAGAATTGCAGCGTGACGTCGATCCTCACTTGGTCTTAAGGCAGCTATACAGCAGAACGCCTCTTCAAACCACCTTTGGCGTCATAAACCTTGCCTTGGTCGATGGCGTGCCAAAGGAACTCAGTCTCATAGAGCTGCTTGGGATATTTCTGTATCATCGAAGAAATGTCGTTCGCCGCAGGACGAGCTATCGGCTGGGCAAGGCGCAAGAGAGGGCTCACATAGTTGAAGGCCTTGTCAAGGCACTGGACGTCATAGATGAGATCATTGCTCTTATAAGGGGATCGCAGGATGTACAAAGCGCTAAAGTCGGACTAATGGATAACTTTGCCTTCACTGAGGTGCAAGCGCAGGCCATCCTCGACATGCGATTACAGCGCTTGACTAACCTGGAGCGAAATAAACTGGAGGAAGAATTAAAACAGCTGTTGCAAGATATAGAAAAATATCGTACCATCCTTGACAATCCTTCTGCCCTTGATTCTGTCGTTCGCGAGGAATTGTTGGAGCTGAAAAGGCAATATGGCGATTCGAGAAAGACGGAAATCATAGACGAGGTTGTCGATGTAGCTGAAGATGAGCTCATTCCAGAGGAAGACATAGTAGTGGTATTGACCAAGGATGGTTATCTGCGACGGGCCTCATTGGACGATTATCGTGTGCAGGCCAGAGGTGGCAAGGGGATTAAGGGCTTTAACCCGAGAAACGAAGATGAGGTGGAGATGTTTGCCGCAACCACGACACACCATGACATCTTCCTGTTTACGAACAAGGGGCGCGTATTTGCCATAAAGGGATACCTGCTTCCCGAGCCCAAAAACGGCAAAGGCAAACACGTGAGCTCCTTTTTCACTCTGGAGGAAGGCGAACGCGTTGTGGCGATAAAGGACGATACGATGCACGGGGCAAAATTTGTGTTCTTTGCCACGAAAAACGGCATCGCCAAAAGGGTCGACGTACAGGAACTTGATAACCTTACTCGTGCAGGAAGGCGCATCATAAGCCTGGAAGAAGGTGACGAAATCGCCAGGGTCAGGTTTACGTCAGGGCGCGACGACTTGCTCTTCGTCTCCGCCAGGGGCCAGGCATTGAGGACCAGCGAAGAGGAATTCAGGCCAATGGGGCGCCAAGCCAGGGGAGTGAGGGCCATAAGAATTTCGGATGGGGATATTTTAGTCGGCTGCGAGCCTCTGCACGAAGGGACGATGATATTGTTCATAAGCGAAAAGGGAGTCGGTAAGCGCACCTCCTCCGATGAGTTCCCGATGCATCATCGTGGTGGTTCGGGGGTAAGGGCGATGAGGCTGTCTGGGCGCACGGGGTTAATCGTGGGTGCCTGGAGCGTGACCGAGGATGACGAATTGATGATAGTAACTAACAAGGGACGTGTAACGCGCATAGCAGTGAAAGACGTTCCCGTGCTGTCTCGAACGGCGACAGGAAACATCTTAGTCAGGCTTGATCAGGGTGACGCAGTGGCTGACGTCACCATAATTCGCGAGGAAGCCATGGAGGAAGTCTGATATGGGTTTGGCACGGGAGGGTATTGTCCCCATAGTTACAGCTCTTTTTATGACGATAGGGGCCTGGTTGATCTCTCCTGTTTTGGGAGTCATTCTGGGCTTATGTACCGTCTTTCTGGCATGGTTTTACAGGGAACCTAAGGTTGCTGTTCCGACGGATCCCCTTTCTTTCGTGAGTCCGGCAAACGGGAAGGTCGTAGAGCTTGAAGTTGTCGACGATCCCTTTGCCGGCAAATCCACTAAGATGGGCATCTTCATGTCTGTCATAGACGTACATGTCAATAGGATCCCTTGCGATGGCAGGGTATCCTTTTTGGATTACAAAAGGGGCAAACACCTCGTGGCCTTTGCCCCTAAGTCATCCGAGGTCAACGAAAGGTTATATGTCGGCCTTGAAACCAAGTACGGCAACGTGTTGTTGGTACAGATAGCGGGTTTATTGGCCAGGAGGATAGCCTGTCGCGTAAGGGTCGGACAAAATGTGTCCAAAGGGGAGGCTTATGGCATGATAAGGTTCGGTTCTAAGGTCGACATATATTTGCCGCTTACAATAAAGCCTACGGTCAAAATTGGAGATAAGGTTAAGGCAGGAAGTAGCGTCATAGGTTTGGCTTCGGATGGAGGGAGTGATTTCAGTGAGTAAGGAAGTGTATAGGAAACGAATGGTAAGAAAGCCGATCCCCATCCGCAAATTGGTGCCTAACATGATCACCAGCGGAAGCATATTATGTGGAGTGATGTCCTTAGTTTTGGCCTTCCATGGCCATTTGGTGCTGGCTGCATGGTTGACGTTGATGGCCGCATTCTTTGACCTGATGGATGGAAAGGTCGCTCGATCGCTTGGCGGGGACAGCGCTTTCGGAGTGGAATTTGACAGCCTTGCAGATGTGGTTAGCTTTGGGATTGCTCCGGGCATGGTATTTTACATATCTTATTTATATGCCTTTGGCGGAGTATTGGGAGCGTTGACCACCGCATTTTTCGTTTTATGCGGGGCGCTGAGGTTAGCTCGCTTTAATGTCGTGCATTCGAGCGGAAGATTTCAAGGGCTTCCGATTCCGGCGGGGGGATTATTTTTAATGTCCTTTATAGCATCGGGTACTGTTCTACACCCCCTAATGGCAATGGCCATTGCCATTATTACGGGAGGGTTGATGATTTCAAGCATTCCTTACGGCAACTTTAAGCATGTGAGCAAAGATAATATCAATATCATAAGGCTCCTGTTTCTGATCGGTTGCTTTGTCACCATATCGGCAGTTTTCAAGGAAAAGATTACACTTGTCTGTGCCTCGGTGTACGTATTAAGCGGTCCCTTAGGTATTGATTGGGGAAAGTGGCTTGCCTTAAGGGACGAAGAGGAAGTTGCAGACAATCAATAAAAAACTTTAAGGGGGCGAATGCCCCCTTAATTATTGCCATTTTGAGGTATCTAGCTCGCCTTCGCTTTTGGCGACAACGCTTGTTCCTACAAGGTCGCCGGTTACGTTTATACAGGTCCTGCCCATATCAAATATTGCGTCTACGCCAAGGATCATGGCGTAAGCAGCAGCCACAGGGGTACCTGGTTCAACTGGCAATCCCACCGAATCCAGGACCAGCAGTAACATTATGGCTCCGGCTCCCGGAACGCCGGCAGTTCCTATTGAGGCAAGCAATGCAGTAAGTATGATGATGAGCTGATTAGAGAAGGTCAAATCATGACCTACGGCAAAGCCTATGAACAAAGCACAAACTCCTTGATAAATGGCCGTCCCATCCATGTTGATGGTTGCTCCAAGCGGGAGCGTAAAGGAGTATATGCCTTTGGGTATCCCCATATTTTCTGCACATGCCATAGATACAGGAAGCGCACCGTTGCTGCTTCTGGTGACGAAGGCGGTTATCATGGCTTCCTTTGCATGGGATAAAAATTTAGTCAGACGCAAACCGAAAAGCCTTAATATCAATCCGTAGATCACGATCACATGTACGATGAGAGCCAAATACTCCGCCGCGACCGCTGTTGCCAACGGTCCAATTACGCGTGATCCTTCCTTGGCTAATATCACCGCTACCAAGGAAAATACACCTATTGGGGCATATTCCATGATGCCGCGCACGATCTTATACATGACCTCGGCTGCACCGTTGGAGAAGCTATAGACTATGTCGGCAGATTTTTTCAGCTCCTCATTTTTGCTCTCTCGCAGGAAGGAAAGCCCTATGCCGAAGAGGAGCGCGAAGAAAATGATGGGAAGCACGTCACCCTTGGATAAAGATTCGACCGGGTTTGTCGGCACTATATTAAGTAGCGTGCTTACTAATGACGGTTTGGCCAAGGTGACTCCTGCCACCTCGCCTCCCGCAAGTTTAAGGCCTAACCCCGGCTTAAACAAGTTGCCAAATAGCAAGCCAACGGCGACGGCAAAGACAGTTGTGAACAAGTAGTAAACGATTATCTTGACGCCAACCTTGCCCAGACGGTAAGGACTGATGCTCGCTGTGCCCACTATCAGGCTGAATAAGATCACAGGGACGACTATCATCTTCAAAAGTCGGATGAATAAATCCCCAAGGGGTTGGACCCACAGTATCTTTTCCTTCAACAAAAGACCTGCTATCACGCCTAATATGAGCCCTATCAAGATCCGTTTCAGCAGGTTTGACCCAAAATACCAACTCATAAAACCGCTTTTCTTGCTACCTTCCTCCATCGATCCCATCCTCCTTTTTGTAAGTTTTATTGGCCGTGCCTTAACTTATCTTAATTATACATCCTAAAAATCAAGGGCACTGTTACGCCTATAAGATCAAATTTTTTGGAATTGGCAATAGAGGAATCTTGTTAGATCATATTAATTTCTAACATGATAATTTTAGATTAATTGTAATGATTTTATGAATCTATGGTTTTAGCTTGAATACCACCGGTACTAATAATTCGCTGTCCTTTGCGGTTTTAAATACCCACTGTTTGACGGCCTTCAGGGCGCTTTCGTCCAACTGCTCGTATCCGCTAGATTTGTATACCTTGGCCTCGACGACAGCGCCGTCATGCGAAAGGCGCACATATATGAATACTGTTCCCTCTTCTCCGCGCCGTCTCGAAGCTAGAGGATATATAGGCTTGACGCCTCGAATGATATCAAGGTCGCTTGCGATTGGTGGTTCTTTTTCCCCCGATTCATGAAATCCATCACTTATGGCGTCGGTGGAATCGGAAGATCCGTTCTTGTTTTCCCCGTATCCAGTTGAAGCAGAAAAGCTTTGTCCCGTATCTTTCGATGTATCCCTTGATTCATTATCCGCAGTACCGTCAAGGGTCATTTGATCGACGACTTTGCTTTGGTCCGGTACGTGAGTCTCAGGAGTTCTTTTTTTGTCGGCCGTCTTGGCTGAAGGCCTTGGCTTGTCGACATGTTTTTCTTTGTCGATATTGTTTTTGGTTACAGCCTTAGTGGGTTGATTAGCCCGGCTTGGCGACGTGGAACTGAAGGCGCTGACTTTGTCATCTGTCTTGGCTGTCTTCATCTCTACGATTTTGACGTGGATCGTTTTGGCAGGCGTCGAAGGTTGAGGCTGTGGTTTAGGCGGAACGTTAATTGCCAAAACGACAGCGCAATGGATAATTAAGCTCAACAATAGGGGAAGTGTCCATTTTTTGACGTTATCGCTCATTGACTGCTACTTTCGCCTCCCCCGACAGCAAGGGAGACTTCATCTATGCCGGCCTGTTTTAGGGCATCTAAGACGTTAACCACTTTACCGTAAGGGGCACTTCTGTCTCCGGCCAGAAGTATCGTCTGTCGCTTAGATTTGGCATCCTGAGCTAAATGTACGGCTTCGTCGATGTTTATCGCCCTGCCGTTAAATATTATAGTGCCATCTTGATTGACGTTTATGACGACAGGGGTATCGTTTATAGAATCTCCCTTGCCCTTGGGCAAGGCTACGGTAATCCCCCCCTCGATAAAAGTGGTGGCTATGACGAAAAAGAGGATGAGTAGAAATATGATGTCCACCAAGGAGGTCAATTCGACCTCGGGGATGTCCCTCTTTGACCTCATTCAGTTACTGCGCCTCCTTGGAAGCCATATCAACGGCCTTGATTAAAACATCTGCGCTTTCAAGGGCTCTGGGCCCGGGATGAAGCAAAACTTCCGATTCAAATGAGACTATTTTTGCTTTTAAGGGCAAGTTGCCCGTGGCCTTTATGAAGTCCTTGGCATTTATTGACATGCCCTTCTTGGTCTGAACAAGGAGTATCACGTCAGGGTTCCAAAGCAACAGTTCTTCCTTGCTGATCACGGGAAAAGAAGACCGTTTGCTTTCGGCAGCATTTTTAATGCCTATCGTCTTCATTATATCGCTAATGTAACTCCATCCTCCGGCCACTATTAACGGGTCATGCCATACGACTACTAACATGGAAATCGGCTTGTTTGCTTTTGCCTCAAGCTGCGATCTTCTTTGCCTTAGTCCTATATCAATACTTTGCCATACTTCTTTTGCCCTGTCGATCTTATTTACTTTTTCCGCTATTTTAAAAAAGGCCTCTTTAACGTCGCTTAACCTATGGTGCAGCGTTAATTCCAACGTATCTATGTTGAAGGCTTGAAGACGATTTAATAGATCATGGTGAAAAATTTGCTCTCCTATGACGAGGTCTGGCTTTAGGTTAATGATCTTTTCGAGGGAAGGATTTACATTGCCTCCGACGCTTGGCTTATTTGAGATCTCGGAAGGGAATGAATCATAATCGGTCACCCCTACAACGGAATCAATTACACCTAAAAAATACAATGATTCAGTGACGCTTGGCGCTAGGGATACAATTCTTTTGTAGTTTCGGTATGCAAATGCCGGGTTTAAAGAAAAACACCCTAAAATTGCCAAAAATAGAAAAGACAGCAGCAGCGTCGAGGTTATTTGTTTCATATTGTTCATGACTTTAGCCTCTTAAGATCTTTTCCCTGAGGATGAAATCGCTTCCTCTCCATAGTGCCTCTTCTGCCGCTTCGATCTTGGAGGAAAACCATGTGTAACACAACACGGCAGGTATAGCTACAACCAACCCTGCAACTGTCGTAAGCAAGGCCTCCCAAATTCCAGCGGCAAGCATGGCCATATTGGCAGAACCCCCGCCGGCAGCTGCAACGGCACGAAAGACATCCACGATTCCAAGTACCGTTCCAAGCAAACCAAGCAATGGCTCTACCTTGGCGACGGCAGAAAGCAACGTGAGGCCCTTTTCCCATCTGTATATCTCGTGTCGCACCTCCTGTTCGAGCAGCATCTTGAGCGCATCGGGAGACACTTGCCAATGATCTACTGCTGCACGAAACAGGCGATGCAGAGATGTTTCCTCTTCGCGTACCAGCCGGGAAGCCCCTTCTGCATCTCCCTTATAAAGCAGTTCTCCCAGATTTCGCTCGAGTGGTTCGGGATTGGCCCAGGATTTCCTGTAAAACCACAGACGCTCTATGGCCACTGCCAGCCCTATGACGGAAAGTGCAATTATGGGATACATGCAAGGTCCGCCGAGCTCTATGAGGAGCATGAAGTTTTTCAATGATTACCACTCCTAATCACGACCGTTATATGCAGATAAGATTAACATTACACAGGTGATCTGCCAACGTTTTTTTGAAGCCACCGTGTTTTGTTGAGCGCGATTAGCAGTGCGAATCCTATAACGGAACCCGGGATGCTGCTTAAAAGAAAGGCGGACATTATGAGCCATAAAGTGGTTTCCTTTCCCACAGCCGGTGCTAATATATAAACGCTTATGACGGCCCCGATAAACCCTGTCCCCAGCGGTTCGGCAAGCGCTGCGTAGTGATTGCGGTTCCTGAATAACCTTGCCATAAAACCTACAACTAAAGCCCCGGGAATGCTTCCCGGGAAGGCAAAAATGGTTCCCGTCCCTAACGTGTTTCTTATTAGGCTTGCGGTCAAGGCTGCACCGGCTGCCCACCATGGCCCGAGCATTACCCCCGCTATTGCGTTGACCGCATGTTGAAAGGGAAAACACCTGGTCGGACCTACCGGTATGCTAAATCCTGAAAGCAGCACCGCCATTGCGGCGAATAAAGCCGCCATGGCCATGTTTTTTGTGGTATTTTTTGCCATATTTCCGTACCCCCCGTAAGGTTTTTATTCCTTCCACAAGATTGGTTCCACCTCGACCGGACGGCTTATGAGGCCCACCTTTAGGGCAAAGTCGGCAAACGCCTTCCATCGATCTACCTTTAAGTGTTGATCTTCTGCGTAAAATGACAGTGTCTTTTCCAAGGCGCGCCTTTCAAGTTCTTTGTCGGACTCCGGCACGGCTTTGAAGTAATCTGTCAATGCGCTTTTGGGGTCTTTTTTGATCTCGGTGATGGCCTTAGATAGGGCATTTCTAAATGAAACTATCGCCTTTTTGTTTTCTTTGGCAAATTTGGGGTTGGCTATCACCACGAGTTCGTCGTAATCAGGAAAGCCGTGTTCTTCCAGGGCAAAATAGCCGGGCTTGTAGCCTTCAAGCTCCAGCTCCACTACCTCGTAGTTTCTAAACCCACCCATCACCGAGTCGACCTTGCCCGAGGTGAGGGACGGCACTATGGCGAACTCAAGATGGACCAACTTGTAGTCTTTAATCCCGTTCAGGTCGCAAAAGGCCTTAGCCAATACGTCTTCCATTCCGGCCACGGTGTATCCCATGGGCCTTCCGTTGAGGTCTGCCGGTTTTTCTATGCCTCGGTCCTTTATGTAAAGGACGGTTGACAGAGGGTGACCTATGAGCCTGCCAACGACGGTCACGGGAACTTTTTCGGAGGCGGCAACCAGAACCTGCGGTTCATAGCTTATGCCAAGCTCACTTTTGCCTGCAGCTACCAGTTTTAGGGCATCGGCGGTTTCCGATGGCGATACGATGTTTACCTTCAGACCTGCTTCGGCAAAAAATCCCCTTTCTTGGGCTACGTATAGCGGCAAATGGTCTATGTTGGGGAACCAATCAAGCACCAATGTCAAATTTTCTCCGCATGCTGGAACCGCGAAGAGAAGAAGAACCAGCAATATCAAACTTATCCGTTTCACCTTAAGATCGCCTCCCTCTTAATTTTGTTTCTTTTACCTAACCTTTCATGTTGTTCAGCCAAAAGAGGAAATGCTTTTCCAGCTTGCTTACCGCAAGCCAAAGTCCCATTCCCATGGCGCTTAACCAGACCAGGGCCGCAAAGAGCATATCCGTCCTAAGCCTTGCGTTCATCTGAATCATCAAATATCCCAATCCTCTTTGGGCTCCCACCCATTCGCCCAATACTGCTCCAATAGTTGCGACGGCGACGGCCATCTTAAGACCGGCAAAAAACGATGGCAGTGCGGCAGGCCAATATAGCAGGCGCATCTTCTTTATAAAAGGCGCATCGAGCAAGTCGAAGAGCACTTCGTAATCTGGATCGACCTGTTTAAGGCCGGCATGAAGGGAGACGGTGAGGGGGAAAAATATGACTATTGTTGCCATTATGATCTTGCTTATCAGGCCGTATCCAAACCAGACTACGAGAAGCGGGGCCAAGGCGAAGATCGGTATGGCTTGAGAGACGACTAAAAAAGGGGTCACCGCGGCCTCTATGCTTGGAAAGCAGAACATAGCTATGGCAAGCGGTATGGAGATGGCAAGGCTTATAAGTAGCCCCAGAAAGATCTCCAAAGCTGTGACAAGCGTATTTTCAAAAAGCAGGGGCGCTTGATGGAAGCAGGTGTACAAGATGAGGCTTGGAGCAGGAAGTATAAACTTAGGAATTCCCAAGGCCCTAACCGAGGTTTCCCAAGTCAGGAGAGTTGCAAGCACGACCAAAAGGGAGGTTCGCCTATACATCGACGAGCTCCCCTTTTAGCGTAGAAAATATATCATCTGCCATCTCGGCCAGTTTGGAGTCGAGATGATATCTGGGCTTCGGCAAGTTGCTTAAATCTATCTCTTTTATGATGCGCATTGGCAGGCAAGAGAGCAAAAATATCTTATCCGCAAGCATCAAAGCTTCCATCACGTCGTGGGTGATCATCAATACGGTCTTGTCGAATTCCAGCTGAATGCGCATGATTTCGCTTTGAAGCATTCGCCTGGTTAAGGCATCGAGAGCGGAGAGCGGCTCGTCCAGCAAAAATATCTCCCTGTCGAAGAGCAAAGTTCGTACCAAGGCAGCTCTTTGGCGCATACCTCCCGATATCTGATTGGGAAAGTAATGTTCAAACCCCGACAAGCCAAATCGCGCCAGTAAGCGCATTGCCTCAGATTTACCTGTGTTTAAATCTTTATTTAAGGCCCTTATGGGAATTAGGACGTTATCTAGGATGTTGAACCAGGGAAACAGTAAGTCCTTTTGAAGCATCATCGCGGCATTTTCTTTTAAATTTTGCACCTTCAGGCCCTTCCATTCCATATGGCCACCGTCGAAGGGCTCTATGCCCGCAATTACGCGAAACATGGTGCTTTTGCCGCATCCCGAAGGACCTAAAAAAGCAGCAAAGCTTCCGCTTTCTACCGTAAAGCTTAAGTTCGTAAATACCGCGAGATCGGGATAAACTTTGCTGATATTACATACCTTTAACAAACTTAAGCCGACCTCCTTGATGATAAGGATCAGTCGGCATATCGGGAAAGCAGCTCTCTTTTAGAGGTTAAAGCCCGTACCTTCCCTACGCCGGCATGACCCGGATCAGGTTCTAGGGGTCGAAGCAGCCTCAAGCTTCCTCTCAGTCGGTCAACCGACTCCCCCAGGATACTTGGATTTTATCACAGATTTTGCTAAAAAGAGTAGTTCATTTTAATTCACTGAGTTGTCACATGGCGATAACACAGATATTTTTGACGGTTCTATGCTGAACAACACGTCTTGACCGTCTTTAATCTCAAGCGTTAAGTAGGAATCGCCGGGATATTCTGCATGCCATTCTATGCCTGAGCTTTTGATGTAAAGACGCACCGAACCGTTGATTGCGATCTTTTCGATCACCTTTCCCTCCATTATGTTAGCCTCAAGCTCGGGGGCGACAGGAACGTCAGGATACAGAAGCTTAACGTGATTAGGGTGTATGAAGACGGAAGCCTCCCCGACCAGATTGCGAGAACACGATACCTTAAGTCTGCCCTTGTCCCATTTGAAATAGAGGTTTCCGTCTTCTTCTGTGATCTTGCCGCGTATTAAGGTCCCCCATCCCAGGGAATGCCAGATGCTTTCCTGCGTATCAGGGTTCCACAGCTTGCTCACGTCAATTGTGGCAAGCGTGGTGCCGTCGCGTATCAAAAATACCTTGCTTGCCAGCGAGCATACGTCTTCTATGTCGTGGGTGACGTATAAGGTTGGGGTCCTGCTTTCTAGGGAGAGTCTTTTAAGCTCTCTTCTAAGGGCTCTTCGCATAGGACCATCCAGTGCGCTAAAGGGTTCATCTAACAGCAGGAGGTCCGGCTTGGGAGCCAAAGCCCTGGCCAATGCGACGCGCTGCCTCTGCCCGCCCGAAAGTTGGTTTGGCATCCTGTCATAAAGGCCTTCAAGTTTTACCTTGTCCAGCCACTGCTTTGCAATCTCCCATTTGTTTGGCCCTTTGATCCCGTAAGCAACGTTTTCGAGGGCAGTCATGTGGGGAAACAATGCCAACTCCTGGAAGACCAACCCTACCCTTCTTTGGCAAGCCTTGACGAAGACGGAAGAAGCGGAGTCATACAGGACGCGACCGTTCAGGACTATTTTGCCCTCTTTGGGGCGATCCAATCCTGCCAATATCCTTAAGGTCAGGCTCTTACCTGCACCGCTTGGGCCGAAAAGCGCAGCTATCTCCTCTCCCAGCTCTATCGAGACGTTCAAGGAAAAACCGCTAAGGTTCTTAGAAAAACGTGCCTCAAGACAGTTCAATGCGCTTTCCCTCCAGCTTCTTGACGACAAGCAAACTTATAATGCCTACCGCAGTAAGCAGTAGGGCTGCTATGTTAGCCTCGAAGAAATTCATGGCTTCGACGTTGCTGTATATGAAAAGCGGCAATGTTTGCGTCCTGCCAGGAATGTTGCCGGCTATCATCAGGGTAACCCCGAAGTCTCCAAGGGCCCTCATAGATGCCAGAGCCAGCCCCGCCATGATGGAAAGGCGCGACAGGGGAAATGTTATCCTCCAAAAGATCTTAAATTCGCTGTCGCCCAACGTGCGTGCTGCCTGCTCAAGCTGCCTGTCAACGGACGAGAACCCAGACCTGGCAGCCTGTATCATTATGGGCAATGACGGAAAAAGCGGAGCTAAGGCAGCTGCAGGGAAGGAGAAAAGGATCTCTGCTTCTCTGACGAAGGGGATATGGCTTAAAGTCATCAGAAGATAAAGCCCAAGCACCGAAGGGGGCAGGGCTATTGGCAGAATCACCAGCACATCGACGAGGTCCTTTCCCCTAAATTCGGTCTTGGCCAGTATCCAACCCAAAGTTACACCAATTATCAACAATAAAGGGACGTCTATGGCCAAGACCTTTAAGCTGATGATAAGAGAAGACGTCATTTGCTGTGCACGGGCTCAAAGCCCCACTTCTTCCAGATCTCGTCAGCGGTCTCCGACCTGATATAGTTCCAAAACTTCTTTAAGTTTTCCGAATCCTTGCCCTTCACGAGACCACCGCTGTTTTCCAGCGGATCTATTGGAAGGATCACGTAATTTCCGGCATTGAGCTTCTTTGCAATGGAAAGCGAGAATATCCCGATGTCAGCCCCCCCGCTTTTTGCAGCTAAAGCAGCCTGTTCGACGCTTCCCATTATAATCAGCCTTTTTTCCTTCATTAAGCTGTCATAAAGCCCAATGGATTTCAAATATTCTACGGCAGCTTTGCCAAAAGGTGCAGACGCCGGGTCGGCAATGGCTATATGCAAACCTTTATTCTTTAATGTATCAGTTGTGATGGGCTCATCCTTCTGCCACCAGGCTACGACGGGAGCTGTCGCCATAGGGTATACATCGTAGAGGTATCCCTCATCTTCAAGCTTTTTGGTCCATTCGGGGCTGGCAGATAAAAACAACCCAAAAGGTGCGCCTGCCATTATCTGAGACGCCAGCTTGCCGGAAGCGCCGGATACCACTTCAGGAGCTTTTCCGAGACCTTGCTTTTCAAATTGATAAGCCAATTCATTGGTGCATTCATGAATACTTGCTGCTACGGCAACTACGTCCTTCTCGGAAGCAGCAAAGGCAAAGGACGCCATAAACGACACAAGTATCGCTACCCCTAGTGCAATCAAAAAGCTTTTTTTGATGCCGGATAACATAAACATACCCCCTTTTGTATGAATGACGGTCGCTAGACCCTTTTTAGTATAAGGAGTTGGGGGAAAAATGCAACAGTGTTGCATGAAGGTACGCAACTGACGTATCTTTACCATTCTTTGGTGTAGTCGTCGAAGTATCCCTGCACGAGGACTATGGGTGTGCCTTTGTCCCCGCTTCCGCTGACAAGATCGCACAGGCTTCCTATGAGATCTGTATACATGCGCGGCGTTGTGCCCAAAGACTCCTCTTTATCGATTACGGCCTCCTTCTTTTTTTGGAGGATGCGCCCTATAACTGCGTCCTCCACGGCGCTCTTGCCGCGATCAAGCTCGCTGTCTATCAAATACTTGAGCTTGAGCTCGTTGGGTGTGCCCATTAAGCCTTTGGTGAAGCCGGGAGAGACTACCGGGTCGGCCAACTCCCAAATGCCGCTTTTTGGGTCTCTGAAAGCTCCATCGCCGTAAACCAGGACTTCCACATTGACGCCATGTTCTTCCCTGATCCTTCGTTGGATCTCCTCGCATATTTGCTGACAATTATGGGGAAAAAGCTTGAGCTTTTCGCCCGAGGCCATATTGGAACCCAGAAGTCCGTATTCGGGATTGTAGCCGCTTCCGTTAACGGGCTTTGTGAGCAGATCGTCCAGCCCCAATACGTTGCTGGCGCCCGCCTGTCTTACGATTTTCTTGGTCCAATTCCTTTCATGTATATTGGCAACAAGTATTTCCTTACAATATCTCAGGGCAGTTCTGGGGTCGTTGGAGAAGTATATGCGCACCTTCCCGTCAGGAAATACACCTTTGTATAACTCTACATAATCGACGTTAGTGAAGGGGTGCCTGATGGATAATCCTTCGATGGACCTGTAATCGTGCTCGGACAGCAAATCGTTGTAGGGATTTATGCCCCTCTCGTACATCACGTTTCTGTCCATCAGGGGATTGCCCACCTCGTCGTTGGGGTAGTTTAAAAAGAGATGAACGGTTTTTTTGGTGAGCGCGATGCCCTTTAGGATCAAATAAAATCTGTTGCGGCTCAAGATGGGAAACAGCACCGCAATCTCTTGTCCCGGCATTTGGGCGGACAAGTCATCCGCTATATCGTATATCGTAGCGTAGTTTCCTTGCGTTCTGGCAACGAATGACTCGGTGATGCCTATCACGTCTTTGTCTCGCAGGGAAAAACCTTCTTCCCTGCATGCCTTCCTTACGGAATCAATGACGACCGCAATTACATCGTCACCGGCCTTTACCAAAGGTGCTCTTATGCCTCGCGCTATGGTGCCAACCCTACGCGCCATGGCGATCACTTCCTTTCGTCTGATTCAAAACCGTTGGATAATATAGCACAATTTGCCTCCCTTTGTTATCTTGAGCAACAATTTTCAGGCAGTACATTGTGACCTGCTTTATCGCCTTTTCGGATGCCAGGATGATCAAGCTCGACTGTGCTATAATGATTATAAAAGCAATAATTGTGAAATATTGCTTAAAAGTTGCAAATCATCTTTACTTAAGCCTAATTAAAGTTTTAGAAATATAAGCCTGAGGAGGTGCTCTAAATGTCTAAAGGGCGTGAGAAGCTTTTTGAGCCCATAAAGATCGGAAGCGTGGAGATCCCAAACAGGATCGCCATGGCCCCCATGGGCATCATAGGGCTGGTGACCGAGGACGGCTGTTATAGCGAGCGTGCCGTGGAGTATTACGTCGAACGAGCGCGCGGCGGCACGGGGCTTATAATAACCGGAGCGGTGAAGCTTGAAAACGAGATAGAAAAGCTCAAGATGCCCACATTTCCGTGCATAACGTTAAACCCGCTTCATTTTATCACCAGGGCTGCCGAGCTTACCGAAAGGGTCCATGCCTACGGCTCCAAGATTTTCATTCAAATAACCGCAGGACTGGGACATAACGCACACCCCATAATGCTCGACTCCCCACCAGTCGCTCCTTCTGCCATCCCAAACTACTGGGAACCTGGCGTAACGTGCAGGGAGCTGAAGACCGAGGAGGTGGAGCGCCTGGTCGAGAGGTTTGCCGAGGCGGCAGAGATCGCCGTGGCCTGCGGCTTTGACGGCATCGAGATACACGCCATGCACGAAGGTTACCTGCTGGATCAGTTCACGATGAGCTTCTTCAACAGGAGGACCGACAAATACGGCGGGGATCTCGAGGGAAGGCTTACCTTCCCGGTCGAGATAGTCAAGGCCATAAAGTCCAGGGTGGGCAGAAACTTCCCTGTGATCCTTAGGTTCAGCGTGAAAAGCTACATAAAGGGGTGGAACAGGGGAGGCCTGCCCGGTGAGCAGTTCGAGGAAAAGGGAAGGGACCTGAAAGAAAGCCTCATAGCGGCAAAGATACTGGAGGAGGCTGGTTACGACGGCTTTAACGCCGATGCCGGTTCCTATGAAGCCTGGTATTGGGCCCATCCGCCAAACTACATGAAACATGGCTGTTACGTAGACCTGATTAAAGAGCTCAAAAAAGTGGTAAGCGTTCCCGTGCTCATGGCCGGTAGGATGGAGCTGCCCGACCTTGCCGCCCAGGTTTTGGAGGAAAGGACCGCCGACGCTATAGTCCTTGGAAGGGGACTGCTTGCAGATCCCCAGTGGCCTAACAAGGTAAAGGCAGGCCAGGAAGAAAGCATCAGGCCATGCCTTGGGTGTCAAGACGGCTGCTTGGGCAGGATATTTGAGGGAAAACCCCTTTCCTGTGCCGTAAATCCCGCCTGCGGCAGGGAAAAGGAGTTCGCCATCATTCCGACGACGGCTCCTAAGAAGGTTGCAGTCGTTGGCGGCGGCTTGGCCGGAATGGAATCGGCAAGGGTCGCTGCTTTGAGGGGGCATAAGGTGACGATATATGAGAGGTCTGGGCATCTCGGAGGCCACGTCATCGAGGCCTCGGTGCCGGAGTTCAAGAAGGACGAAGAAAGGTTGCTTAGGTGGTACGAAAACGAGCTTCAAAAGGCAGGAGTGACTGTTAAGCTTAACACGGAAGTGACGCTCGATCTGCTTCGCAGGGAATCTCCCGACGTCGTCATAGTGGCGACGGGCTCAAGCCCCAAGGACTTACACGTTCCGGGCGTCGATAAAAACAACGTCGTAAAGGCTGAAGACCTGCTCTTGGGTAAGGCAAAGGCAGGAGAAAACGTCTTGGTCGTAGGAGGAGGCCTCGTTGGTTGTGAGACTGCCCTTTGGCTGGCCCAGCAGGGCAAGTCGGTCACGATAGTTGAGATGCTTGACCAGCTTCTTTCCGCAGGTATGCCGATGTGCCATGCCAACAAGCAGATGCTCTTAGACCTGCTCTGCTTCCACAATGTCAAGGCCATAACCGGCACCACAATAGCAGAGGTGACTCCCAAAGGGGCCGTATTGATCGACAAGAACTTCAGAAAGACGGAGCTTGAAGCCGACACGATAGTCATAGCCATTGGCCTCAAGGAGGAAAACAAGCTTTACGACCTGGTGAGGAAGGAGTTTCCGAACTCCTATCTCGTTGGGGATGCCATGAAGGTGCGAAACTTCATGTTCACGATATGGGATGCCTTTGAAGTGGGGAGGAACATATAGGTAAGTTGTATGGCGCAAGAAAGAAATTTGCCTTCCTGTGCGAAGGCTCGAATGATGTATTGGTCGTAAAAAGCATCGTAAGACAGCTTATGCCGGATGACGCATTTACGATGACAAAGCAGCTTGGAGGGGTAAACAGGCTTCTTAAGGAGGCCATCCATGTAGCGCCCAGGCTGATCTCCAAGGGATACACCGTAGTAACGATCTATGATGAGGCGGACGAAAAGGACAACAAAGCCGTCTTTGAATTTAATGACCCATACTTAATAGTGGTGCCCGCAAAGCGGAAGATAGAAGCCTGGCTTTTGGCTGATGGAGTTGCCATTTATAGGGCCTCGGGGTTAGTTTTCCGGGGCCCTTTTCCTACGGATTTGATCGAAGATCCCAAGTATACTTTTTTACATCATTTTCATCGGGCTGTGCGTGAAAGAAAACGATCATACATATTCAGGGAGCGTGACTTCTTTAAGGCCACCTTACTTCATTGGGATGTGGGCAGGGCAAGGCAATGCAATAAGTCTTTAGATGAACTGTGCAGGAAGATCGATGCCTTGATAGGATAGTGTAGTGGCTAAAGATGAATGGGGATGCCAGATTTGTCCGATTCTTTGCGTAATTAGGTCCTGGACAAAGCAAGCAATACTGTCAATGATAGTAGTGTACTTTATTTTGAAGGTTTAGGAGGCTGAAGGGGACATGAAAACCTACCCTATCGGATTGGTGCCGGGACCTGTATCGGTGCCGCAGGATATAAGGGATATTTACACGATCGATTTCGGAAGCGCAGACCTTGAAGAAGATTTCTTTGAGACTTATGAGGAAGCCGGGAATTTGCTCAAAGAGGTCTTATCTACGGAAAATGACGTGGTCATCATGTCGGGAGAGGGAATGTTGGCCCTCTGGGCAGCACTAAAAAGCACGCTGTCTTCAGGCAGCAAGGTGCTTGCTGTCTCAAACGGGGTATTTGGCTCAGGGGTGGCTGATATGGCGAGAAGCTTGGGGTGTGACGTGCGGGAGGTTAAGTTTGATTACGATCGTGTGCCCGATATCGATGTAATTCGAAGTGAGGCCCTGGATTTTAAGCCCTTCATGATTACAGCGGTTCACTGCGAGACTCCAAGCGGCGTTTTAAACCCCGTTGAATCTATCGGAAAGGTAGCCCGGGAAGTTGGTGCCTTATTTTACGTGGATTTTGTCTCAAGCGCTTGCGGAGTGGAGGTCCTGGTGGATCGGTGGAATATAGATTTGGGCTTGCTCGGCAGCCAGAAGGCCTTAAGTCTCCCGCCTGATCTGGCGATGGTGACGGTGAGCGAAAGAGCATGGGACGCCATAGCCTTAAGGGGCTACGATGGTTACGACGCTTTGCTTCCGTGGCGATACGGACCGAAAAACAGGGAGTTGCCGTATACTCATAACTGGCATGCCGTAGCAGCCCTTGTTAAGTCCGCGAGCAAATTGCTCGAAGAGGGGTTAAAGAACGTTTACATGCGCCATGAAAGCGTCAGTGCCTACTGCATAGGTCGAATCATGGATATGGGACTTAAGCTGTTTCCTCGCGATGAGGCTTATTGCTCGCCGACAGTGACGGCGGTGTATGTGCCAAGCGGGTGGAGCTGGAAGGAGCTTGACGGCGAACTTCGAGAAAGAGGCGTGGTCTTCGGCGGCAGCTACGGCATCCTCAAGGATAAAGTTTTTAGGATAGGGCATATGGGCAGTCAGGCCGATCTCGATCTAGTCTCTCGTGCTCTGGACATATTGGAAGATATTTTAACCAGCCGATGAACTTACCTTCGTCCGATACCCGGTAAAATGCCGATATACCTATCGCTGATTTTGGGATAATCTACATGTATTAAATTTAAGGATATACGGACGGTGATACAAGCTTAATGTCTAACGAACTGATATGGTTGAGTATTCAATATTTGAGCATTCAGCTTAAGATGCTGCCTCATTCCGTTGCCCTATCCCTAGGAGGCAATCTGGGGCGGATGGTATTCTTGTTAAGCGGGAAGAGGGCTTCTAAGGCTGTATGCCGATGTTCTAAGATTTTGGGGTGCAGTTTAGCGGTTGCAAGAGATATCGTGGTTAAATCCTACATTAATTTAGGCCGTAGTTTAGTGGAATTTCTGGGCTTATCGAGGTGGAAGGACAGGATAGATGAGTTGGTAACTGTCCATGATATAGAAAATCTTAACCATGCCCTGGCTTACGGCAGAGGCGTGATATTGCTTACGGCCCATCTGGGCAACTGGGAGTTGGCTGCAGCTTACCTGGGACTTAAGGGATATCCCATGAGGGCAATAGGTGCAGAACAAAGGGATCCTCGCATTACTCAGCTGATCGCCGATATAAGATCTTCTTGCGGGGTCGAGACTATAGGTAAGGGCTTTGACCTTAGGGGTGCCATTCGATGCCTGCAGGAAGGCAATATCTTAGGCGTACTGTTGGATCAGGATGCCAAGGATAAGGGAATAATAGCGCCGTTTTTGGGGCAACCGGCGAGCACGCCTTATGGGCCCATAAAGATGGCCTTGAAAATGCACTCTCCTATAGTGCCGCTGTTTATAATTCGCCGAAAGGACAACGTTCATCACGATTTGTATTTCTTGCCATCTTTGGAGGAGAGCATAGACAATTTTTACAAAAGACCCCTTGAAGAGAACGTGTGTATATGTAATGATATCTTATCCGAGTGGATTTTGAGACATCCCGAGCAGTGGTTATGGTTGTATCCCAGATGGGCGTCCACATTAGGTGACAAATGATGTATCTTGGTTTAGATCCAGGAAAGGACAAGGTGGGGTTTGCCTTCGTGGATGAGGAGGGCAAACTTCTTTGTTCTGGCATTGTACGAGTTGTGGGCATTGATTTATTTTTGTCTAGCCTGATTAAAGGCGATTGGCAAAAGCTAAGGCCTTACGCATGCGAGGGCGAAGTTGGCTTGCTTTGCGACAAAGAGCTTAAAGGTATATTGCTTGGCGGGGGGACAACCTCTGAAAGACTTGAGCTTGCACTGCAGAGATTGGGCTTAAAATACGAAGTCGTAGACGAGTCATTCTCGACGGAAAGGGCAAGGGGATTGTATTTTCAAATTCATCCCCCTAGGGGATTACGCAAGCTTTTGCCACGATCCCTTTCGGTTCCTAAACGTGACATAGATGACTTGGCAGCGTGGGAACTTGTAAAAAGGTGGCTGCAGGGTAGATCTTAATGGAGGGTGCATTGTACATGGATTCTAAGCTTTTTACGAAGATCGTAAACGGTTTTGCTGGGGCTTTAGTGTCGGTTTGCAAAAGCATGGGCTTGGAAATAATCCTTGATAAGGAGGCCATCACTTCCGATGTCAACGTCGGTGGAAGCAGGGCTGCAGCATTAGTGGGTTTCGTAACTACGGCTGTAAAGGGTACTGTAGCCATAATGGTCGACGAAAATGGCTTTAACGAGCTTGTATCGGCAATGTCAGGGGGTGCTATAGCTCCTAAGTTGGGAGACCCCTTGTCCATGAGCGCATTGGGCGAATTGGCCAACATGGCAAGCGGACAGGCCTTCATTAAGCTTAGCGAGCTGGAGGGTTTAAATTTGACTCCTCCGCAATTGCTCGTGGGTGAGCACATAAGGTCCATCCCATCCAAGGAAAAATCTACACAGAACTTTACCCTCCCCTTTAGATTGAGCGGGGGAGGAACTTTATATATGGTTTTGGCGATGAGCTGAACGAAAGATTCCTACCCTTGGAATATTTGAAGCATAAGCCTTATTATGGCGGCTGCCAGCCCACAGGATACGATTGCTAAGGATGGGTTTTTGCCCGTTTTGCCGTTTAACAGCATGAAGAAGGCCAATGGCACCAGCAGTAAGTAAATCGGCCTCTCCAATGTCGACGAAAACAGCCTCAAGACACTGGCAGTCAAAAGCGCTGCTACGCCCGGCCGAAGCGAAAGCTTGGCTCTTTGTTTTGTCTCTTCTCTTAACGGGAGGAAATGTATGGCCAGCGAGACTATGAACAACAAGATCAGGGGAGTTGCGACTATTGAAGCCGATGCCACCAGGGCACCGGGAAATCCTCCAAGCTTTTTGCCTACATAGGTAGCGGCATTGACGGCAATTGGACCTGGAGTCATTTGGGCCAGGCTGATCATCTTGCTAAATTCTTCATCAGTAAACCAATGATAATGTATCACAATTTCATGGTATATTAAGGCTATAGAAGCCAATCCGCCGGCGAAGCTTCCTAACGCTATTCTGCCAAAGGCAACGGTTAAAAGCAAAAGCGTGCTCATTTTCAGTCCTCCTTCTTGAGGAACATGTTCATCGAAAAACCTACAGAAAGGGCGATGAGCGGATGGATGCCGGCAAGCATTAAAATTGTCATGAGTGCGAAACTTGTAAAGCTTATAAAGCCAAATTTATATGCTTCCCTTATCCATCGAGAAGCCGTCAAAAGGACGAACACCATCACCCCAACAAGGCCACCGTAAAAAAAGGATCTCACGAAAGCCTGTGAAGATCCTTGATCAAGCAGAAATGGCGCCAGAAAGTATATAATTATAAAAGGTGGCAGGATAGCTCCTGCAACGGCAGTCAGTCCTCCGATCATTCCAGCCAACTTCTTACCGATCAAAAACGACAAATTAGTAATTATCGGACCAGGTAAAGAGGTAGCAATCGTAATCAAAGAGTTTATGTCACACAATGAATCCCAAGACTTCTTTTTGATCTCGACCTCTATCAGGCCCATGAACACAAAACCTCCCCCCAAGGCCCATAGGCTTGCTTTCAAGAAGAGGAAAAAGATATCTTTAAGCATGGCACACCTGCTTTCGTAAAAAGTTTGTCGATCCTATAGCAGCAGTTTTTGCTTTAGTGTTAAGCTTAATTTAAAATACATCGTAAGGCAAAGGGAAAAATAAAGAGAGATAGCGAGGAGCCCTAAAATGTCCGAATGGTATACGAAAGGCTTATTGGCTTACATGTTAGGCTTAAGCGAGGACGAAGTAGATAGGCTCGTGAAGAATTATACAGATACGGGAGGCAAAGAAGATCCCAGGGCTTTACTGGCTTATCTGATGCGAGAAAGCAGAGAGTATGTTGTCGTGTGGGCTATAATGGCCTATTCCGACCAAATTTCCTTGCTTCAGGTGGCCATAATAGGTCCAGATGGCCAAATGGTATGGACATCTCAGGCAGCTTTACCTTATTCGGCGAAAAACATTTCCTCTAGCAAGTGGCCAAGCATAGCCAATATCTTGACGAAAGGGACAGGACCTCTTCCCGAGTCAGTAAATGATGTGGAATTCATAGCTGCCCAACATGTAAATCAGCAGTTACGAAAGGTTTGGCCTGATATCGCAAGCGTAGCTTACGGGGAATTCCTACAAAAAGAAGGATCTGACCTGTTAGACAACGAAGGGTATCTCCCCAAGGAGAAATTAGTGGAGTTTGAGAGAAGGTTTCGGGAAGCCACCGGCAGAACGTTGCCAATCGTAACATTTAAATTTGTTAAATTATCCTTACCTGAGCTTAGGGAGAAAAGCGTAAATTTAGTTTCTCTAGATAATGCGATAACTAGATATTTAACACAGTTGATGAAAAAAGATGAGGGTAGTTCACTTGCCGAAAGTGAAGCAATAAGGTCTACAGATGACGTAACACCGCTTGTTGAAGTCGACCCCTTTGTAGATCCCGTTAGCGGTGTCCCTTTGTCCGAGCTTCACCCCGGAGATGTTATCTATGTGACAAGAGATGACATTGAGGCGTTAGCTACGGTATATATGTTAAGACTGCTTAAGGATGGTCAGTATGAAGTTCACGGCACAATAGAGGATGCAGAAGGACCGGAATCTAAGGAAGTGTACTTCAGATTCATCTCGCCAGGAGATATAAAAGTAAAAGTATACCAGATGCACAAACAAAGAGGCCCAAGCAGAGGCCTGGTTATAGCTTTATTGGTGGTGATTCTTATATTTATGGCAATTTTATTTTTGCCTTTTTAGTTGAATTACTAAATGTCAGAATAAACGATCGAAATACACTTAATCGCTAGAGCTTTTAAACTTGAAATGATCAGGTCGGCATCTAAATCTGTTGCTTCAAAGGCCAAAGGTATTTCCGTGCATGCTGCTATGAATGGCACTTCATTTTTCTTTTGCAGAGATAATAAGACCCTCTTTAATACGCAAGCGGCTCCATGCGAGTCGTTTTTCTTTACAAGCTCGATGCAATTTTGGATCTGGTCTTGTTCCTCCAGGTCGGGCAAAAGGAGCTTAACCCCCATTTGCTCTGCGTACCTTTGATATAGCCCTGTCTTTATCGTTCCCTTCGTGGCGATAAGCCATGCACCCGAAGGTGACTTTTGCTTGGCCTGTTCCAGAGTTGACTCTACTATATGTATTAAAGGTTTAGGGAGTAAATCCCTCATTTTATCGATGAAGTAATGCGCCGTATTGCAGGGCACGGCCAAAACATCGGCTCCCCAAGCAGCAAGCTTGTTAAGCCCCTCAAGCAGATAAGCAGAAGGGTCTTCTCCGCCTAAAAGTATGGCCTTTGTCCTGTCGGGTATTTGTGGCCAGGAAAGCAAAATTACCTTTGGGTGTTCCTGATCGCAGCTAGCCGGGGCCAATCTGGCCAGAAGAGTCATAAACTCAGCTGATGCAGCAGGGCCCATTCCGCCCAATACGCCAAGAGTTTTCTTAGGTGTCATCGCAAACCCTCTTTTCGTCTGTCAGTCCATGTAACGGCCGGCATTTATGTCTAATACCTCGCCGTTTACGTAATCATTTTCGATCAAAAACCTAACGGCGTGAGCTATCTCCTCCGGCTTTGCCAGCCTGCCGTTGGGCGAAAGACACGAGAGGCGGGCCTTATCTTCAGGGCTTAAGAGGTCTGTGTCCACTGGTCCCGGTGCTATTGCATTGACTTCTATGTTATGCTCTATCAACTCCATGGCCAAGTGGAAGGTCATACCAATTAAGCCTGCCTTGCTGGCGGCATAATGCACTCCCATAGTGCCTCCGTTTTTGCCTGCAACACTGCTTATGTTGACGATCTTTCCTCCGCCGTTGCTGATCATGTAGGGCAGAACACATTGGGTTATGAAAAATGCGCCCTTTAAGTTCACGGTCAAAACTTCATCCCACTCCTTTTCGTCAATTTCCAGAAAAGTGGAATTTTCTCCTATGATACCGGCATTGTTAACGAGTATATCTATGGTATCGAAGTCATCTATCATTTTTTGAACGACTTTGCTTATCTCGACCTTATCGGCGAGGTTTACCTTATAACAACCTGCCCTTTTACCCAGGTCTTCAATTTCTTTGACAGTATTTAAGGCCTTTGTCTCATTTTTGTTATATGTAAGTACGATATTGGCCCCGTACCTTGCAAGCTCCAGACAAACGGCTCTGCCTATGCCTCCGCTTCCACCCGTAATCAAAGCTACCTTATCTGATAGATCCATGTTTTTCTCCCTCTCATTTTTGTAACATAAAAATATGAATTACAATCATACATATGATAAACCAAAGTGTCAGCTTTGAGTTGGAGGATAACATCATGTTCTCGAAAAAAAAGCTTGTACAAATTTTCACTATTATCCTGGTTTTTGCCGCGTCCTTTTTGCCAACAATAGCCTTAGGCAATGAGGGAGGAGTTGTCTTGGTGCTTTCTGGGGGAGGTGCCAAGGGTTTGGCACATGCGGGAGTCATCAAGGCTCTTGAAGATAGAGGCGTGAAGTTGGCTGGAATTGTCGGCACTAGCATGGGTGCAATAATTGGGGGCCTTGCTGCCAGCGGGTACGATGGAGCGGAGATAGAAAATATATTTCTCGAGCTTAACTTGTTTGCCCTTTTTTCCGATGCTGAAGACAAAGATCTTCATGCCCAATCCGCAAGTAAGCCCATCATTAAATTATCCTACGACGAAAATGGCAGACTTATCGGCAGGATGGGGTTAATGGAAGGAAAGAAGATATATGAAGAAATGCTAAAGTACACATCTCACGTCAGAAGTTACGATTTCATGAGTTTGCCCGTGCCCTTTGCTGCCGTGGCTACCGACCTTGAAACGGGCGAAGCGGTCGTTATAACGAAGGGAAACCTTGCATCGGCCATGAGGGCATCCATGTCTTTGCCAGGCATCTTCTCCCCCTGGCCGTATGAGGGCAAATTGCTTATCGACGGCGGCTTAGTTGCAAACTTGCCTGTTAGGATAGCAAAAGATCTTTTCCCGGGTTGTCCTGTGATAGCGGTGGATGTGACAGGAAAGCTTATGGGAAAAGAACGCATAAGGTCGATGATAGATGTGTTAGATCAAACGGTAAGCATGATGACAGCTAAGAATGTGCAAGAGGACTTGCAGTATGCCGATGTCATCCTTAGGCCGGATGTAGAAGATGTATCGTTAATGGGATTTGCCGATGCAGGAAAGATAATGGACCGTGGATTTAAGGCAGCACTCGAGCAGATGGATAAAATCACGGCCCTTGTCCCGAAGGCTACCGAATCAGAGGAGGTCCATCGAAGTTTGATCGTCAAAGCCGTAAGGCTCACAGGTTTTCCTGATATGGAAAAGTCGTTTTTGGAAGAAAGAAGATCGTGGATAGGTCAGCCACTCAACATGGCAAAGGTCAACAACTCCGTTTTAGAGCTTCTAGCAAACGACAGGGTTGCCATGGCAGATTACCGACTCGTAGAAGACGATGGAGGGGTAATTGTCGAGTTCGCTGTAAAGAGAAAACCGCAAAAGGAGTATTCCCTTGCCGGTTACAGCACCAACATATCTTCATATGACAGATGGGTGTCCCTGGAATACGGCAAGAGGGATCTGTTTGAACTGGGAGATGAGGCTAAACTGCAAGTATGGCTTGGAGAAAACAGTTCAGCGAGGGCTGATTATATGGGCAAAGAGGGGAGCGATTGGCGCTTCGAGTCTAACTTAGCCTTTCAGGATCGGGAGATAACTCCGGAAAATTACGACAAGGTCAGCTGGAAAAGGTATTTTGCTTACCTGGGGTTTGATAACGTCGGTGAAGATCATGTATCTTTTAGCGGTGGCGTAGCCTTTGATCGCATAGATAATGGCATAGACGAGAATCATTGGGGTCCCATGGTCAAGTTTGCATATACAAACAAAAGGGACGATAAATTAGACAGCTATTTCGAGGCCAGCGGGCTGTTGTGGTACCCGGAGGGGGAAACGTTGCTTGGACGCGTGGTATTTGCATCGTCTTTGCCCGTCAGCGATAAATGGCGCGTCGTCCTTTCCGGCGGCATAAAGAAGGGCGACTCAGGCAATCCAGCGTGGGCTGCCTATTTAGGCGGATATGGGGAATTGCTGAGCAGGATGGGACATCCGGTCATGGCAAATAATGCGGCTTGGGCAAGGATAGGCGTGCGAAGCGCTTTGATGCGCGGATGGTGGGGAAGGTTGGAGCCGGAGCTTTTTGGCGCTATAGGTTACGCCATGGATGACGACTGGAGCCGCACTCAGGAGCTGTGGGAGATTGGAATTGGGTTAAATATTCCCAACCGGCTTATTGACTTGAGCGTATTTGCTTTATATGATGATCGTGACGACTGGACCTTTGGATTTTCGGTTGGTAAGCCGCCTGTTTCATATGAACCGGTTAGACCGTGATTTTACTTTCAAGTTGACAAACTACCTAGTCCTTGTATAATCATTGACGCGAGCCGGTGTATCTGGTTGGCAGCGGGGGGATAGCCAAGTGGTCAAAGGCAGCAGACTGTAAATCTGCCGGCGGACGCCTTCGCAGGTTCAAATCCTGCTCCCCCCACCATAGAGCCGACTTAGCTCAGCAGGCAG
>Ga0134094_1000791_pt1 | contig 35385 bp, 26 predicted proteins | sample 5_1taG_FD_94458 | JGI IMG/M metagenome (GOLD analysis project Ga0134094, IMG submission 94458) | Switchgrass degrading microbial communities from high solid loading bioreactors in New Hampshire, USA - 5_19_20_110_A1 metaG | ecosystem: Engineered > Bioreactor > Semi-continuous > Anaerobic >... | reverse complement strand
CCTGCCATCACGCCGCCAAAGGTCAGCGGTTCGCCGGTCAGGTGGCGGGTATGCAGCAGGCGCGCATCTGGGTTGAATATGCCGGGGAACATCAAATTGCCGACAGTGCCCAGCATCATCGCCGCGCTCTGACGACCTGTGACCCCTGCGCCGAGGCAGGCGCAGGCGAAATCAGCGCCGCCGCAGACCACCGGCGTGCCTTCGGGCAGCCCGGTCAGTCTGGCCGCTGAGGGGCTGATCTGCCCGATCACTTCATACGCCGGGTGAATCTCGGGCAGCTTATCAACCGGGATTCCCATCGAGGCGCAAATTTCCTCATCCCAGCAGGTCTTTTCGAAGTTGAAGCACGGCGAACACAGCCCTGCCTGTGCCGGGTCAATCACCGTTTTTCCGGTCAGTTTGAGGGTCACAAAGCTGTTTGCCTGCAGAATTTTCCAGGTGCGATCGAACAAATGCGGCTCTTCCTGGCGGAACCACAGCCATTTTAGGCCGCCAAAGTAGCTGTCTAGCCGGTTGGCGGATACTTTGCGGCAGCGGTCTTCGCCAATTTCTGCCCTCAGCCAATCGACCTGCGAAACAGCGCGCCGGTCGAGCCACAGGATGGCATTGCGGAGCGGGCGGCCCTGCTCATCGACCGGCACGCCCAGCGGGGTTTGCCCGGATACGCTGATGCCTTCAAGATGGCGGGCGCCGGGGTGCTTCATGATCTCAGGCCCCAACTGGCAGACAGCCTTCCACCAGACGTCCGGGTCCTGTTCGGCCCATTCTGGCTGCGGGTAATTGACCGGGTAACCTGCTGCGTGAGCGGTTAGCAGCCGGCCCTGTTCGTCAAACAGGCTCAGTTTCGTCGAGGAAGTGCCGACATCAATTGAAAGGTAAGTTTTCATAAGTACGGTGATTGAAAGAACTTATCCCACGGAATATTTACCGGCTCGCCGTGGTTGATAATCCGGTCAAGATGCAGCATCAGGGGGAAGTCGTCCAGGTTCACCAGACCGCGTTGAGCCAGTTTGGGCAAGGCGCGCGCCACACGGGTTGTGATTTCAACACTCTCAAGCGTGACGCCGGCTAAAATCTTGCGCGCCTCAACAAACGGGGTACCCTGGCCGAGCAGCTTGCCCAAACGCACCGTTCGACCGCCAAAAACGGTCACATACAGATCACCGGAACCCGGCAGCCAGGCAGCATTCTCTTCGCCGCCGCCTAAAACCCGCAGCAGTTTTCGCATTTCATATGTGCTCTGCGCGAACAACCCTGCCTGGGGGTTATACATATGCGCCAGGCCATCCGGCCCGGCGGCTTCCATCATGCCAACAGCCATGCCGACGCCCATGGCATAGGCGTTCTTGAGCGCGGCGCACACTTCAACGCCGACAAAATCGGTGGAGAGGTAGATATGATAATAGTCGGTCGCCAGCAGGTCGCGCATCTGGCGCAGAATGTTCATGTCTTTTCCGGTGAAGACGATGGCTGTGTGCCGGCGAGCTGCCAGTTCAAACGCGATGCAAGGCCCGCCAATCGCGTTGAAGCTAATTTTGCCGCGCAGATTATCGGGGATGCGGCTGTTCAGCACCTCAGGCAATATCTGAAGACTTCCGTCTGGCTGGTCTTCCATACCTTTTGTGACCGAAAGGACCGGCACATCGGGCTTAAGGTACGGCCCGACGGTCTTTGCGAACCAATCAACGCCAAAACTGCTGACGCCGCCAATAATCAGGTCAATACCCTCGACCGCCTCGGGCAGTTGATCGACAAAATATTCTTTCACGCCTTCTGGAATTTCGCGTTCCAGCCTGGGGTGAACCCGGCACTCACGAATGGAGCGGATCCATTCTTCATCCAGCGGCGTTCCGACCAGGCGAACTTCGTGCCCGCGGTCTACCAGCGGCCAGCACATGGCTGTACCCATCATCCCAGCACCAATAATTGCAACGGTTGCCATAATGAAACTCCTGTTATTTTGTAGTGATTACTTCAACAGATCATCCTTCAATCTGCGGCAAAGTTCGACGCTCTGCAGCGCATTGCTCGATTCGACAAAAAACTGGTTGACCGACCCGATCTGCGGCAGGATCGCCAGCACCTGGGGATCCTTGATTGAGGCATAAATGGCTTCGACAATTCGCTCCGCAAAAATCACCAGGTACGGGCGGGTGTCGCGCGGGTCGCCAGGGGGGAGATAGGAGACGCCCTGGTTTAACTGATGCCAGCCTGAAAATGTGCGCACAGAAGTATCCACCGGCGGGGTAATTCCAAGCGCATTGTGCATTTCAGCAGCCAGCGAATAAGCCTGTGCCAGCCATTTCTCGCGCTCTGGATAATCCTCTGCGCGGATCGCGTTTTCCAGAAGCGGGCCCATTTTCGGATAGCACTCCAGCCGCTTGAAAGCCGAGCCGTACCATTTGCTGTAAGGGGCATAGCGCTTTTCCATGATAAAACACAGGCGCATGATCCGGTCAACCTGGCGGGCTGTGATGATGCGCGAGCCCAGGTCATCTCCCACGCCGTAAGTGCGCCCAACAAACGCCTCTTCTTGCGAAATCAGCTGCCACTGCGCGGCGAGAAGGTACAACTGCACTTCTTTTGGATAGTAAGCAAACCGCCGGCGCACTTCTTCGAACCCCAAACCGTCATAATACACTTTTCCGCCGGTAAGGGTCAGCAGACGGTGTTCTTGAAATGTGAGCCAGTCCAACGGGTCTGGGTCGCAAAAGGCGTCAACGCCCAGTTCCTGTTTCACAAAGCCCCTGATGGTATGGTAGAAGATCAGCGGGTCAACCGGTCCCTGTTCCACGCGGACCGGCAGCCGCACACCGATTCCGTCTGGGTTGCCAAAGTGGGTTGAATAGCCCCGGAACGAGACCGGCAGGTTATGCCGCAATGTCTCGTGGACCTTCGCGCGGGTCTCTTCAAAGTCTTCCTCCGGCAGAAAAATCTTCAGCCGCGGACCCCACATGTGATCACGCGATGCAGGGGTGTCAAAGCCAATCACGTCCGAGCCGTATCCCACCAGAGCAGCCGTATGGGGCAGGTTGGGAAAGTGCCTGTCAAGAATTGGCCGGACGACCTGCCAGTAATATTCTTCATTTAGCTGTAATCCTGGAATAAACTCAGCCATTCCTTTTCCTTGTATTTCAGACTCAGGTGTCGGGCATGCAGCCATGTGGAGCAGGAGTAATATAACGCAAAGCTGATTGTCTGGAAAGGGCAGTCTGGTTTTAAAGCGTTCTCGATGCACCCGCGAGGGAAGCTCGCTGTCCTCGTCCTGCAGCTATTCCGGACGAATTGAAATCGGGAAGGGAGGCGCTGACAGGCGATAGCGCTGTCCCTGCGCGAGCTCGAGCAGAATATCGAGTGGAAGATGATCCGCCGGGACGCCTGTGTTTGGAAACCAGATTCGCCCTCGCCGGGCAACAATCAAGAGACCGTAAATGTCGCCGACCGCGGTGAACTGGTCGCTGCCTTTGCCATCGTAGATCGGGATACCCAGCATACGGGTTTGCAGCTCAGCGACCGTCTCTAATACGGAGTCTGTCCCTATGCCGATTTCTGTGATTCCGATTATTTCGCTGGCGTTGAAGGGCCTGTCTGTATCTGGAGGGAGAAAAGTATCGATGCCTGCGCGGTTTTCGGTCCCTTCGAAATCCTCATCGAGATCGAGGTGGGCGATCAGTTCGAGGATATTTCCCTGCGGGTCGCGGAAGTAAACGGCATCAGCGTTCCAGGCGGTGTGATGAAAGCTCGTCTTTCCATCGCTCGAAGCGATGGTTCCGCCGCGCTCTCTCTGCCAGCGAAGCGCTGTTTCAAAGCGGTCTGGCGGGACGCCGAAGGCAAAATGATACTGTCCCTGCCAGCCTCGCGGCGCTTCGTGAAAGTAGAGCGTTGTGTGCCCGGCGGTGACTGCCAGCAGCCCCGGCTGTTCAGGCTGAAATTCGTCCAGCCCGAGCACGGCGGTGTAAAACCGGCGCAGTTCGTCCAGGTTCGCAGCCCAAAGGGTCAGCTCGAGAATACGCATCGAACGCTCCTCCTTTAGATAATTATAAAGCTGCTCTTTCATTTTTTCACCGGGCGTCTCGCCTGAGACCCTTGCCCAGGGCGCTTGCAGGCCCATTTTATTGTTTTTGATAATAGTAGTTATCAAAAACAATTACGCTTAAACACGGGCTTTGCTGCCCTACTCTGAATCTCGCGTCATATTTTGTGCTGGAAGGCCAAGAAGTGCAGACCTTTATCCAGGCCATCAATCTGTAGCTCAATTGGGTGCCGATAATTCAGATATCCTGCCGGTATGGCGCTGCGGCTGTTTCTATTCTGCTCCCCTACCCCGGTGCTTTGTCAAAATGGAACACTCGCCCGCCGATGTTTTGCGCAATCAGCGGCCGATTTCGCTGCAGCGCGTTCGGTCACCCGACTGTTCCCCAGGTTGTGAAATTCCTCTTTTTTTAAGGTTTGCTGGGTATTGTATTTAAATTTGATCAGCAATATAATCATTTTGCACGGTTTTTGTACAGGCATGTAGCAAAGCAGTTCAGGCGGGGGGGATTCAGTGATTCTGAATCAGCAACGAACAGATACACGACAGACCGCTAGCAGATTTGCTAGCGGTTTTTGTTCCCGGTGATTTTTCCGGGTAGTTCAGCTTGCCTCAGTTCAGGGAGGAAGATGATGTTACACAAATTACCGATGTTCAATATTTGTATTGCGCTGTTCATCCTGGTTTCACTCTTTGCAGCACCCACCAGCGCTTCAGCAGAGGCGAATGAAGCCCCTCTGTTGGGCAAGACAATTACCGTTACTGTTTTCACCGATGACATAACCAAGAACGGCAACTGCACGCTGCGCGAGGCTATACAGGCAGCTAACACCGACAAAGCCGTCGATAAATGCCCTGCCGGATCGGGGACCGATACCATTAAACTTGCTGCCGGCACCTATGATATCACGATTCCAGGCCGGTTTGAGTATCAGAACAAGACGGGCGATTTCGATGTGACCAACAGCGTCAAAATTGTCGGTGCGGGGTTCGACAAAACAATCATCGATGCGAAGGGGAACGACCGTATCTTTGACCTCCGCTCGCAGTCAGCTACATATGAGATCAGGGATATGACTCTGACCAACGGACTGCTCTTAACTGACGGGAAGGATATACGAGACGACGGGGGCGCGCTGGCGAACAAAGGCAGCGTCACGTTAACGCGGGTGCATTTCATCAACAACAAAATCGATCAGAACCTCGGCGAGCGCGGCGGAGCCATTTTCAACGGGAACAAGATGAAAATCGTCGAATGCCACTTTGAGGAAAATGAATCTGCGGTGTACGGCGGCGCAATTGCCAATGCCAGAGAGCTTGAAGTGCTGGATACAGATTTCGTCCGGAATCACGCAATCAACGGCGGGGCTTACTATGCTGATAACAATGACTCAACAGCGGTCTTCAGGCGGGCCTTTTTCATTGGGAACACGAACGGCCCCGGTGAGGGCTCTGCAATGGCGATGAAAGGCGGCGGGTATGTTGAGGTGCGTGAAGCCATATTTCGGGACCAAGGTTCAAGTGATGGCGAGGTGATCAATAACGAGAACAGCGATTTGACAATTCGCTATACCCTTTTCCATGAAAATGACGGCGGCGGCGCCGGAATCATCAATTCAAAGCAGGGAAAGGTCTCGATCTCAAATTCCACCTTTCGGTTCAACCGAACTTCCAGCGAATCGGGGATAATCACCATCAGCGGCGGAACGGCTGTCGTCGACCGCATGACCTTCCACGATAATGCTGGAGAAGCCTTGTGGCTTGCCGGCGGTTCGACCAAAGTGGCTAACAGCACCTTCACCGGTCAAACAACGTCGGAGTGCGCGGCTGCAGTTTGTGTTACCGGCGGCACGGCATCCTTTGAAAGCGTAACAATTGCCAGAAACAACAGTGATGACGATCCCTCGCTGGTGGTTCGCGGCGGAAAGGTTACCGTCCATAATTCAATCATCGCCCAAACCATGGCAAACGGCGCTCCAATTGTTGACTGCTCGGTCGCGAAAGGCACAACAACCTCACAAGGATACAACCTGATCAGCATCGCCAGGGGCTGCGGCTGGACACCCGGCAAGGATGATCAGCTGGGCACCGTCGAGCAGCCTGTTGATCCCATGCTGGACGCTGCTCTTGCCGACCACGGCGGTTATAACTCGACGCTTGCACTGCTGCCAGGCTCGCCGGCAGTCGACAAAGCCGACCCGGCCAATACCGTCAAGACCGACCAGCGTATCTATGCGCGTCCTGCCGGGCCTCGTTCCGATATTGGCGCATTTGAGCTGAACGCCGTGGCTTCAACATCCAAGGCTTCTGAAATTGACCCAGAAGCCGAAGTCGAGACAGCGCCAATGGAACCGTTCGAGTTCCACGAGGACTATACCGAGCCGGGTGAAGAGCAAGAGTTTCAACAAGATTTAGTGGAAGATTAACCTCATCACCGGCGGAGCGCCCTGGTATTCTCCCGCTGCCAGAGCACTCTGCTTAAAGAACTGCGCGGGCTGCCCAAACTTTCTCATGGGCAGCCCGCGCTCTTATTCGGCAAGGATTATGCGGCTTTACCGCACGCTTACCACCGATCCAACATCCAGAAAGCTGAATAACCATTCTGCATCTTCTGTCGCCAGGTTAACACAGCCGTGACTCATCGGCGTGCCAAAATTGTTGTGCCAGTAAGTGCCGTGCAGCCCGTACCCTTTATAGAAATACATCACATATGGAACATCCTTCAGGTCATAGCCCGGCCCGCGCATATCGTCCGTCTGCAGTTTTATCCAGATCTTGAATGTGCCGGTTACGGTCGGGTACTGCCATGTGCCGGTTGAGACAAGGAAGGAACGCACGACGGTGGTTCCTTCATAGGCATGCAGCGTCTGGCTCGCCAGGTCGATCAGGACCCAGTGCTCGTCACTGCTCGCCGGCTGATAGCTCCCCCCTTCCCCGATGATCTGTTCTGAGGCAGAAGCAGCCGCATCCTGCAGGCGCTGTTCGCGCCAGGCGTTTTCATCCACTATATCCGAAGAATTGGGGATAATCAGCGCCTGGCCCGGATAAATTAAATTGGGATTGCGAATGCCGGGGTTCGCGTACATCAACTGCCCGACCGTTGTCCCGAACCGGCGGGCAATTACGCTGAGCGATTCGCCGGGTCTGACGAGATACACCTGCTCTTGGGCTCCTGTTTCTTGCGCGTCACCTGAAACCGGGATGTATTGCTCATCGCCCAGGCCAATTTCTGGCAGGTATGAGATCGTTCCGGGCGGCGGGATAGGACTCTGGGGGATGTCGGGCTGCAGCTGAAAAGGCATAAGCAGCGCCGAAACTGTTATTGCGAAAATTGTGCCGATCATATATCCCTCCTACCCTACCAGAAGCGCCGGCATCTCTTCCTATGCTAATCTTACGGCTTCCCGGCAAGAGAGCCAATTGCGGAACTCCCAGGCAGGCAGCGGGAATCCCAACCGGCGGTTATGGGGAACTTCCCTCTCAAGAGGAAAATCCCTGCTAGCCTGTACGAGAATAAATGAGATAATAATGATATGTATTATCGTGTACTGTTGGGCAAGCCAGGATTTATCGAGACCAGGCGGGTTTACCGGAGAGAATTGTGCTGCGAAACCGCTTCGGATATATACTCAAATTAACAAGACCGATATTCCTTCTGGGTGGGGTCATTCTTTATTTGTTAGGAGCAGGGGCTGCTCTCGCGGACGGGATTGATTTGAACATGACCAGGCTCATCACAGGCCAACTGCTGGTTACTTCTGTGCAGTTGATGACCCACTACAGCAACGAATATTATGATCTTGACACCGACCGGATCAACCATGCGCGCACCTGGTTCTCGGGCGGCAGCGGCGTGCTGGTGTCAGGCGCGCTTGCACTTGCGTTCTGCCGCAGGGCGATGCTGTTTGCGGCAGGCGCTGCCCTGGTCATGCTGGTGATCGCCGGGCTGCAAGTGACGGCGGTGTTTTTTATCGGCGCGCTTGCGCTCGCGCTCGCATGGTCCTATTCAGGGCCGCCGTTGAAACTGGCCGGCAGCGGCGCTGGCGAGCTGTCTGCTTCGATTGTGGTCACGCTGCTCGTACCGGTGACCGGTTATGTAATGCAGTCCGGCGGGCCGGTCGGTCAAAATCTGCTGGTGATCTGTCTTCCGCTGTTCCTGATCCACTATGCCATGCTGATCGCCTTTCAGATTCCCGATATACCGGCTGACCGCGCGGCAGGCAAACGCACGCTTGCCGTGCGGATTGGGCTGGAGCGCGCAGCGTTCTTGCATAATCTCATCCTGATGCTTGCCCTAATGAGCACAGCCGTGTTGATCCTGGCCCGCTGGCCCGGCTCGCAGCTCACCTGGCTGGCGCTGCCCCTGGGCATATGGCAGGCATTCTCGATTCGAAGGTTGTTGAATGTGCCCAAACAGCGCTATTTATGGCTGACAATGGGGGCTATCGGGCTGTTCGGATTTTCGGCTGCTCTCTGGCTGGCCGGACTTATTATTCAATGGAACTGGATATAGGAAGATACCATGGCAATCACTGCTCGCTGCCTGAAGAATTATCAGGTCGAAATCACTGCGAATCGTCATAAATTTATTTCTGACGAACCTATCGATATCGGCGGAGACGATACCGGCCCTTCTCCATTTGATCTGCTTCTTGCCTCATTGGCCTCTTGCATCATCATCACTCTACGAATGTATGCCAAGCGAAAGGAATGGCCGCTTGAGGAGGTTGAGATGACGCTGGATATTCGCGTGTCTGAGAAGAGATCACCAGACGGCACGCGGCTGAACACCAGTGTTATCGAATCTCAGCTGACGCTGCACGGTCCTTTAACCCCTGAGCAAATGCGGCGGCTTGAGGAAATCGCCTGCCGCTGCCCGGTCTCGCGCACACTTGAAGGCGATGTCAAGATCCTTGCGACGGTGAGTAATCTGATGGCGCAGTAGGCGCGTCAGCGGTGTTTTTCAACGCCAACCTGCCGGCAGTAAGCCAGCACCGGGCAGGTGGAGCAGCGCGGCATGACGCCGGTACATATGTTTTTACCGAAAGGCACCAGGAGACGGTTAATATCCAGCCAGTAGGCTTCAGGCAGTTTTTCTGTTAATTGCACCGTGGTCCGTTCGGGTGTCTGGCTTTGTACATATCCCCAGCGGTTGGTAATCCGGTGCACGTGAATGTCGACGCTGATCTTCTTCTGCCCGCAGGCAATCCCCAGCACCAGATTGGCGCACTTAATTCCCACCCCTGGAAATGAAAGGATGAGGGATTCATCACAGGGAAGCTCTCCTTGATGCTCTGCAACCAGCCGCTGAGCGATTGCCAGGATCTGGGCTGCTTTCCGCTCGTGAAATGTGCTGCCGTAAATCAACCGGTCAATTTCATTCACAGTTAGCGCAGAAACTTCCCGTGGGGTTCTGGCCTGTTGAAAGAACTGCCGGGCCAGGCGGATGGTTACTTCGTCAAGCGTGCGAATAGAAATGATGCAGGCAACAAGCTGTTCGAAAGCTGAGGAATGCCCCTGCTCTGCCAGCTCGAACAAGGCAGCTTTTGGGAATGCCGCCACGGCATCCTGCACGCGTTTCATGACGGCGTGGATGTCGAAAGGAAGCTTGTCAGGCGCCTGATCGCTGGTCATGGTCCCCTTTCCGCCCTTTCGGACGAGTTTCTTAATGTGGATTATATACCAAAGAAGTAAAGTTTACGATCAGGGATGTGTTGAAGCGGGTTTAATGTGAATCTAATCTTAAAATAATTTCTGCTTCCAGTGCTATTGACAAAAAAATTACTTCGCTGTATTATTTTGACAGCAAAGCAGTAACCTTGTAAGACATTTACCCCTTTATACCTGGTACAATCCTTTTTCCCGTCTCTTATTGGTAATCGGCGTGGATTTTCTTTTATAGAAGCAAGCAGCAAGTCTGGTTGAGGCTATGTAAGAAAGATGAGGATTATCCCTTGGATACAGAACACAACAGTACATTGCCAAGAATCCAAGAACAAGAGCCAGGAGCCTCCTTTCTTATTAATTTAACTAAATACGATTTTCGGACCGACGTGATGAAATAGCGTCGGTTATACTTTAACGGTTTACTTAAACGCTTTAGTTCTACAGTAAGGGACTGGTTTATACGTTCCTTACTCCGGAAGACCTCTAAACGGTAATTACAGGTGTGGAAAGTATCCGTTGTCAATAGAGGTAATCACCATACTTTGATAGACGCAATTCTTTGATCTTTCAAATGTGGGTGAATACGCAGTGCTTTTCATTTCAGGCAGCGCTTGTGATTAATCTGGCTTAATGCCTGCACGTTTGAGCGAATGCGTAGAACGCCCTGGGGTTGGAGAATCACGCAGAGGTAACGCGTGTTAGTTGGACAAATGCTTCGAAAGGAGGTGATGCATCAACCGCAAGTAAACCGCCGATTTTCTTTCATGTTGTTTAACTGTCGTATAACTCTCACACCTTTTGGAGGAAAGTAGAAATGAAGAAGATTCAGCTCGTTCTGAGCATTTTGGTGGTCTTCGCATTATTCCTCGCGAGCTGCACGCCAGCCAGTCCTACCGCTGGTCCCCAAGCTCCTGAAGCCCCTGCAGAAGAAGAACCTGTTGTTGAACCGACGAAGGCTCCGCCTAGTGGCGCAATTGAGGCCGCAAAAGATACGCCGACCCCAGTTCCAACGGTTGAGGCGTCTAAATACAGCGAAGCGCCCATGCTGGCTGAAAAGGTTGCCGCTGGCGAGCTGCCTCCTGTCGAAGAGCGCCTCCCTGTCGATGTTCAGGTGATTGAACCTGTTGATGGCGTCGGCAAGTACGGCGGCACATGGCACAATGTCTCCAATGACCCGGGCATCGGCAACATCAAGATGGCCCTGTACGATCCGCCGGTACGCTGGAAGGCGGATTACACCGGTTACGAGCCCGGCCTGGCCAAGGATTGGGAATGGTCAGATGACGGCAAGACGATCACCTTCCACCTGCGTGAAGGCATCAAATGGTCGGATGGCGAACCCTTCACTACGAAAGACCTTGAGTTCTGGTGGAACGACCTGGCGAATAACCCAGATTACAAGAAGGTCTCTGTTCCGTGGTGGGCATTCGACTCTCAGGGTAACCCGATCGTCATGGAATTCCCCGATGACTACACCTGGGTCCTGAAGTTTGACACGGCGCAGTGGATCATGCCGTACATCCTCGCCCAGGGTTTCTGGGAGTGGGAACCGCTGATGAAGCCGGCTCACTGGCTGAAGCAGTACCACCCGGCCTATACCGATGGCGCAACCTACGAGGATCTTGATCTGCTCGACCGCTGGACCGAAACGCCCGGTTATCCCTGCTTGATGGCCTGGTGTCTGGAAGAGTACGTGCCTGGTCAGACCTGGACGTTCACCCGCAACCCGTACTACTGGAAGATCGATACCGAAGGCAACCAGTTGCCCTACATCGATGAACTGCATGTTGAACTGGTTCAGGAACTCGAAACCCGCAAGCTTTCAGTTGCCCAGGGCAAGTATGACTGCACCTTCCGCGGCGTTGATGACCCGACCGAAATCCCGTTCCTGACCGAACAGGGCAAGCAGTATGGCTACCGCCTGGTTCCTGGCTGGATGAACGGTGCTGGTGGCTGGCCTGGACTGCTCATCAACATGGATTACCATGAAGATCAGGAATATGATCCCGCGACCGAATCCGCGAAATCGAAAGAAATCCGCGAGCTCATTCGCACCGTTGAATTCCGCAAGGGTCTTTCGCACGCGATCGACCGCCAGCGCGTGATCGACGTTGTGTGGGACGGCATTGGCGAGGTTCAGAACTTCACCATCTCCTCACAGTCATGGCACTTCGCCAGCCCCGAGGGCCAGGAAGTTCTGGAGCGCTGGAAGAACGCTGATGTTGAATATGATCCTGAGCTCACGAAGCAGATGTGGGATTCCATCGGCTTTGTCGACGCGAACGGCGACGGCTGGCGCGACCTGCCCAGCGGCACACCCTTCGACTTCGTCCTTGACATGAACGACTGGGGCGGCGAGCGCGTCAACACCGACTTCAATGAAGTCCTCCGCCAGAACCTGGAAGATGTCGGCGTCAAGCTCATCATCAACAACGTGATCGGTACCGCTGAAGGCGGCCTGCGCGCGAACTACGGCGTGGGCTGGATCCTGCGCAACACCCACCCGTCTGAAGTTGACCTGTGGACCTACCCGGACTGGGTCTTCCCGCTGCGCGGTAGCGGTGAAGGTTCACGCGCCTTCCCGATGCAGGGTTACTACTATCAGACCGGTGGCGCCGATGGCTGGAAGCCTGAACCCGGCAGCCCCGCCGAGAAGCTCCAGGCTCTGTATCGCAAGGGTATCAACGAACCGGATATCCAGAAGCGGCACGAGATTGTTTGGGAAGCCATCGAAGTGATCATTGAAGAAGGCCCCTTCACGATCGGCGCTGCTGGCGACCAGCCGGTGCCCGTTGTCTGCAAGAACAACTTCAAGGGCGTACCTGAGTACGGTCTGCTTGGCCCGTGGGCTCCTGGCAGCCCGGGTAACGTACACCCCGAGCAGTTCTGGTTCGACAACTAATCCTTGCAGTACGTCTTGGTGGGCGGGGCCTCCCCGCCCACCATATCAACCCTATAGGTCGAAAACAGAAATGACTTCATTTAAATTTTTTTGTTTAAATGAACGGTACGCTCGGATGACATCATCTGCAAGGTATTAGCTTGTGAATTGGAGGTGGACATGTTCGCTTATATAGCCAGGCGTCTGATATATATGGCGGTCATGCTGGTGCTGGTCTCCTTTGTCAGCTTCCTGATCATCGAATTGCCCCCGGGTGATTTCTTGACCCAGAAACTGCAAGAACTGCAAGCCCGTGGTGATCGGAGTGCAGAAATGAGAATTGAGGAGTACCGGCTCCGCTATGGGCTTGATAAGCCGCTGCTTGAACGATATTGGATCTGGATTACACATATGGCAAAGGGTGATTTCGGCGATTCGTTCCGCTTTGAGCGGCCCGTCACCGAAATCATTGGCCAGCGATTGGGATTTTCGGTAATTCTCGCTTTAGCAACCATTCTAATCGTCTGGGTGCTGGCGATACCAATTGGAGTCTATTCTGCCACACACCAATATTCTTTTGGGGATCAATTATTTACAACGATAAGCTTCATTGGGCTTGGCATGCCCGGGTTCCTGCTTGCCCTCATCATCATGTTTTTTGCGATGGTGGTCTTAGGGCAAGAGGTCGGCGGCCTGTTTTCACGAGAATTTGAGCGGGCTCCCTGGAGCTGGGCAAAAGTTCTCGACCTGTTGAAGCACCTTTGGATTCCGGCGCTGATTAGTGCCGTCACAGGTACCGCTTCCCTCATTCGCATCATGCGCGGCAACCTGCTTGATACCCTGGGGCAGCCGTTTGTTGAAGCCGCCCGGGCTCGCGGTTTAAAAGGAAACACCGTCACCTGGAAACACGCCGTACGGGTAGCTATCACGCCACTGGTAGTAATCCTTGGCTCTGAATCGCTTCCATCTATTATTGCCGGTGATGCGCTTGTTGCCACGGTTCTCAATTTGCCTACAGTCGGTCCGGTGTATGTTGATGCGTTGACCACTCAAGACATGTACCTTGCAGGTACTGTTCTGGTCGCGTTTGTCGGTATGACAATGGTTGGGAATCTGTTTGCCGATCTTGCCCTCGCTGCACTCGACCCAAGAATTCGTCTGGAGTGAGATATGACAACAAAAACTGCCCAAGATGCAATTCCGCTGCCCGGAGAAGCGAAAAAGAAACGGGAAGTAAGCCAGGACTATTGGAGCCTTGTCTGGTGGCGGTTTAAGAAGAATAAAATGGCCATCGTAGGCGGCGTCATGGTCATCCTGTTTTATTTCGTATGCGGCTTGCTGCCAGAGTTTTTTGCTCCTTATACACTTCATTATCAATCGAACTATCTTGAGGCCAGACCGCAGCCGATTGTCTTTAAGAACCAGCAGGGCCAGTTTAGCTTGCGACCTGCCGTATATGGCCTGAACCAGGAACTGGATATGGTTCTCCGCAAGCGTACATATGTGGTCGATGAGAGCCGCATATATCCTTTGAGCCTTTTTGTTCGGGGCCAGAGTTATAAGCTCCTCGGGCTGATCCCGATGGATATCCATCTGTTTGGCGTCAGCGCCGATGCCGGTGAAGATGCAACAGCTTTCATTTTGGGAACTGACCGCCTGGGACGTGATGTTCTTTCGCGCATTATTTACGGCGGGCGGTTATCGCTCTTGCTCGGGCTGCTCGGTCAAATTCTGACCTTCCTTCTGGGGACTACACTCGGCGTTATCTCCGGTTATTACGGCGGCGCAGTCGATATTGTTATCCAGCGCCTCACCGAGTTTGTCGGCGCATTCCCCGACATCCCGATCTTTATGGCCCTGGCGGCTGCTATTCCAGTCACATGGGACCCGATGTGGGTCTACTTTATGCTGACGCTCATTCTGGTGTTCATCCGCTGGGGCGGTCTCGCGCGGCAGGTGCGCGGCCTGATCCTGTCGCTGCGCGAGCGCGAGTATGTTCTGGCGGCCCGCAGCGCCGGTGCAAGCGATATCCGATTAATGTTCAGGCACCTGCTGCCCGGAACAATGAGCCATGTGATAGTCATTGTGACATTGATGATACCCGGCATGATTCTGTCAGAGACAGCTTTAAGCTGGCTGGGTCTTGGACTGCGCCCGCCGCTGACAAGTTGGGGTGTTCTGTTGCAAGAAGTGAGCAGCGTACGCGCGATCCGCTTTGCGCCCTGGCTGCTTTATCCGGTGCCGGCCGTAATCCTTGCCGTTCTGTCTTTCAACATGTTGGGTGACGGACTGCGAGACGCGCTGGATCCGTACTCCAGACGGTAGAAGGAGATTGAGATGGAAATAGAGCCTTTAGTAGAAGTAAAAGATCTGAAAGTGCAGTTCGAAGTACGGGCTGGCATCGTCAGGGCTGTTGATGGCGCTTCTTTTACCATTTATCGCGGTCAAACATTGGGCATCATTGGCGAAAGCGGCTGCGGAAAATCCGTCACAGCTCGCGCTATTCTAAACATGGTGCCGCCTCCTGGGAAAATTGCCGGCGGCGAAGTGGTTTATTACAAGTATCAGCAAAGGCAGGGCACAAATGGTGGGTCGCATCAGGTTGAACAGATCGTTACCACCAAACTGGATCCAGACGGGCCGGAAATTCGCAAAATTCGCGGCGGCGAGATCGGCATGATCTTTCAGGAGCCCATGAGCTCGTTGACTCCTGTTTACACTGCTGGTACGCATATCGGTGAAGCGGTTTCTCTGCACAGACTGGTCCCCGTCAAGACCATTGGCGATCAGATGGCCAAGAACATCCAGGAATCACGCAAGGTCACCAAGGAAGAAGCGCGTGAGATCGCCATTGATATGCTGCGCCGGGTGGGCATCCCAAAGCCGGAGCAGCGCGTTGACAGCTTTCCTCACCAGCTCTCGGGCGGACAGCGCCAGCGTGTGATGATCGCGGTGGCGTTATCCTGCCACCCGGCGATGTTGATCGCCGATGAGCCCACCACCGCGCTTGACGTTTCGATTGAGGCGCAGATCCTCGACCTGATGCGCGAGCTTCAGGAGACCGTGAACATGTCGATCATGTTCATCACCCACAATCTGGGCGTGGTGGCTGAAATGGCTGAGGAGATTGTGGTGATGTATCTGGGCAAGCAGGTAGAGCGGGCTTCGACCGAAAATCTATTCTACGATGCCAAGCACCCGTACACACGAGCGCTGCTGCGGTCCATCCCGATTGTTGGAAAGAAAACGCGCGATCGCCTGGCGGTGATTGAGGGTATGGTGCCTGACCCGCATCATTTGCCTTCCGGCTGCCTGTTCCATCCTCGCTGCCCATCATTTATGCCTGGGAAATGCGATGTGATAGAGCCAACATGGAAAGAAGCCGGCCCCAATCACTGGGTGAGATGCTTACTGTATGAGGAGGTGTAAGGATGGGGACTACAGTTGCAAACCTGCCAGTAGAGCGAAAGGGAATGACCGATCCAAATTACCTGCTCGAAGTCAGAAACCTGAAGAAATTCTTTCCGATCCAGCGGGGCTTTTTCCGTAGAACCGTTGGATACGTGAAAGCAGTTGATGATGTCTCATTCTATTTGCGAGAGGGTGAGACGCTGGGGCTGGTGGGCGAAAGCGGCTGTGGAAAGACGACAGCCGGCCGGTGCATTATCCGCCTTTATGAACCTAGCGCCGGTGAAGCATATATTCGCAGCCGCGTTCTGTCGCCAAATGGCAGCGGCGATGTGGCGGTTAATATTTTTGACCTTCAGCCAGACCAGCTAAAGCTGCTGCGGCGCGAGATCTCAATGATCTTCCAGGACCCGATTAACTCATTGAACCCGCGCATGACAGTCGGCGACATCATTGCAGAGCCCATGGTGATTCACGGCGTGTATGAGCCCAATACAGGGCGTGAAACGGTGGTTAACCTGCTGGAACGTGTAGGCCTTCTGCCGGATCATATGAAGCGCTACCCCCACGAGTTCTCCGGCGGGCAGCGCCAGCGCATTGGTATCGCCAGAGCCCTGTCGCTTAACCCTCGCGTTGTGATCTGCGATGAGCCGGTGTCGGCGCTGGACGTTTCTATTCAGGCGCAAACGCTGAACCTGCTTCAGGACCTCCAGCACGATTTCAACTTATCTTACATCTTTGTGGCGCATGATCTGAGCGTTGTACAGCACATCTCTGATCGGGTCGCTGTGATGTATGTCGGTAAGATCGTTGAAATGGCCGACTCGGATAAGCTGTATTCAAAGCCGCTGCATCCGTATACAGAAGCCCTGCTCTCATCGGTGCCCAAACCGGACCCGCGCTCAAAGTCCAAGCGGATTATCATGCAAGGCGATATTGCCGACCCATCATCCCCCCCACCGGGATGCTACTTCCATCCGCGCTGCCGTTACGTGCAGGAGATCTGTAAAAAAGAATCGCCAGCTTTCAGGGAGGTTGAACCGGAACATTTCGTTGCCTGTCACTTCGCAGAGCAGCTTGACTTGAAGGGAGTTTAACCCAATGGCCAGCGAGGAAGCAGGAAAAGCGGTTAGCGTTTCAACCTACGTTATTACAACGCTGCTCTGGCTTGTCTCGTTGGGGCTAAGTGTAGCTGCAACCTATTACATTTATGCCCTATCGATTCTTGTATACTCAATCCTCGGCGGAAGCCAGTTTTTCGCCGGGATTCTGGTAGGGCAAGTATCAGCGCTGGTCAGCGGCATGATCTGGGTAGCTCTGATGATCGTTACCGGCGAATATTACCTGAAACACATTGGCGAAAAAAAGATCTGGAAGATTGCTGCTACGGTCATTGGCATTCAGCTAATCATTATTCTTGTTGGGCTTTTTGCCACCGGAGCAATATAATTTCCAGGTGTTTCGCTGTATAATGTATGTACACCCTTCAAGTTTTCTGAGGAGCATAAAGCATGGCGAGCACAGATCAACGAAAGAAAATATTGAGTAAAGTGCCTTTGTTTCAACGCCTGAAGGACCGGCAGATTCAACGGCTAGCCGAACGCATGGTAGAGCGCACATACGCAGCCGGCGATCTTATTGTGAAGCAGGGCCAGGGCGGTGAAGGCTTTTATGTGGTGACAGAAGGTAAAGCGGAAGCCCACCGCCAGCGTTCAGACGGCGAGACGATCGTTGTGAACAACTTTGGCCCGACCGATTTCTTCGGCGAGATGGCGCTTCTCGATGAAGATGGTATCCGGACTGCCTCGATTGTCGCTGTCGAACCAACCACCTGCCTGATCCTGACCCGGTGGGACTTCATTGCCACACTGCGCCAGGATGCAGATATGGCCGTTGATATCTTGCAAGAGATGGCGCGGCGCTTCCGTGTTGCTCTTGACACCCTCTAAGCCTGTTTCCTGGGCAGCGTTTACTGGCGCAATCCATGGAGCCAGCGAGAGGCATTCTTCCTCAAAACCATTAACATTTTTTGATGGATTACTGTAAAATAACGAAGCGCTCTAGTATTGAGCGCTTCGTTTTTGTGGGAAAGCAATAAAAGAAGCGGTCAACCCAACCCGGTCGATTGATCAAAAGTACCATATGAAGTGTCCTAACTGCGACTTCGAATGCCCGCCTGAAATGCGATATTGTGGGATGTGCGGTGCAAGCCTGACCATCACCTGCCCGGTATGCCAGTTCGTCAACCCGGTTAATTACCGATTCTGCGGCATGTGCGGGTCTCCACTGTTGGTCGACGAAGTGCAGAAACCTGTGGCGCCGGTTCCATCAGCGCGTTTTTCACTGCCGGCGAGAGGCGTTCCGACCGCCAGGCCTCAACCCGGTGATGAGCAGCCCGTAGAAGACCGGACCACCGGTCTTGGGGCTGCACTGGACGGTGAAAGACGTGTGGCGACGGTTATCTTCGCGGATGTAAAAGGCTCTACTGAACTGCTGGAACAGATTGGCACAGAAGCCTGGGTTGAGGTGATGAACAATGTCTTCCAGGTTTTGGAGACAGAGATCTACCGGTATTCGGGTGAAGTTGGGCAGTTCAGAGGAGATGGACTGGTTGCGTTCTTTGGCGCGAAAGTTGCCAATGAGGATGATCCTCAAAATGCAGTTATGGCAGCGCTTGCGATGCAAGAGGCAATCAAGCCTTATGCAGCCGACCTTTCGCGCAGAGAAGGGATTGATTTATCGCTGCGGGTTGGCGTAAACACCGGTGAGATCATTGTTGCCAGTGTCGGCAATCGCCAGCAGTACAGCGAGGATACACCCATGGGCGAAGCGCTGACGGTCAGCTCGCGGATGGAAACCGCCGCTGAGCCGGGAACCGTACTGGTCAGCGAAAATACGTACCGCCTGGTACGCAACGATTTTGAATGGCTGCCGCTCGGAGAGATATACGTTAAAGGCATCAGCCATCCAATTCCCGTTTACCGCCCGCTGGCGCCCATACACTCTCCTGATTCCACGCAGGAGAGCCAGATCCCCGGCTTCCCGAACACCGTCATTGGCCGAAAGAAAGAAATAAAAGTCCTCAAGAAGACGATTGATGATCTTTATGGCGGGCGCGGCGGCATTGTGCTGGTCTCGGGCATAAAAGGCATGGGTAAATCGTTCCTGGTAACGCAGTTATACCAGCGGTTTGCTCGCCACAAAGCGCTGCTTGCCGCTGCGCAAAGCGCGACGGACACAGAATCGGGGCTGCCCCGAGAGACCGACAAAAAAGCTTCCGCACAGGCGCGCTGGATGCGAGGTCGCTGCCGCTCATACAGCCGCCTGCGCCCCTACTCTTTGTGGCTCGACCTGCTGCATGAGTGGCTGGGCATTCATCCTGAAGACCAGGCCAGCCAGGTCCAGGCAATTTTACGGGCCAAATTGGAGCCTGACTGGGGCAGCGACATCGAGAAGGACTATCCCAACCTGGCGACATTCCTCTCGACGCCGGTTGAAGAGACCTCGTTGGAGCGGGTAAAGCGCCTCGACGCGGAAGGGCTGAAACGCGAGTTCTTCCAGACCGTATGCGATTGGATGAAGAATCTGGCCAGCCAGGGACCAATCGTCGTTTCGTTATCTGATCTGCAGTGGGCTGATGAAACTTCACTGGAGCTTTTAAAGCACTGCCTTGCGCTCAGCGACACAGAACCGATATTGTGGCTGCTGGTCTTCCGGCCTGAACGCGATACGCCGGTCTGGGAGCTGCAGCATTATATTGAGACGAACTTCCCTCACCGCCTGACTCATCTGCCACTGCCGCCGCTGACGAAGGAGGAATCAGAGGAGTTTATCGACCAGTACCTTGGTCACGATGTACTCTTCCCTGAGACCCGAAATTTGATCCTCAAGAAGGCGGAAGGAAATCCATTCTTCATCAAAGAACTGATCTTCTCATTGATCGCAGATGGTGTGCTGGTGAAGGAAGGCGAACCGCCCAGTTGGGTCCAGACCCGGCCGGTCACTTCGCTTGATTTACCGGACAGCCTGCAGAGCCTGCTGATGGCCCGTATCGACCGGCTTTCACCGGGAGAGCGGCGCGTTTTGCAGATGGCGGCGGTCATCGGGTCAGTATTTTGGATGAATGCAATTCAGGCGTTAGCCGGGCCGTCGATGCCGGTCCACCAGATTAAGACAGAACTGGTTTCCTTGCAGCGCGCAGGGCTGATCCACGAACGCACGATGGTTGACGACCTGGGAATGGAGTATTCATTCGACTCCTCCTTAATCCGCGAAGTGGCTTATGAGAGCCTGCTCAATCCGCAGCGGGTTGCATACCACCAGCGCGTGGCCGAATTTCTGGAAGAAATCGTCTTCCGTGAGGGCAAGCGGGGCTATTTCAACACGTTAGCCCATCATTACCGCCTGGCTGGAGACATTAAGAAAGAATTGTTCTATACCAACCAGGCTGCTGAGCGCGCTCAATCGGTGTATGCCAATGCCGAAGCGCTTCGCTATTACACCCGCGCGCTTGAATTGCTGGATCAGATCGAAGAACAGCAGCAGGTCAGTGGGGTGGCTAACGGTCACTCGCACTACGCAATATTGACCCAGAAGTTTGAAGCCCTCAACGGGCGGCGTGCTGTTTCCTTCTTGATGGGAAATATTGAAGAGGGATGGCGCGACGCGCGGGCGCTGCTGACGCTTGCTCGCCAGATGGAGCAGGATAAGACCTGGTTAATTGATGCGCTCTTACAGCAGCCGGGGGTCGCGGCTGCAGACAGCCTCGATGAACTGTTAGAGGGCATTCCGCTGGCGCTGGAGGCGCTGGAATTATCCCGAAAGATCGGGGACAAGCGCCGTGAAATGAACAGCCTGCTGGCGATCGCCAGCCAGCGGAATCTGCTTAACGATCCTACCTGGAATGTTGTCGGCGATCAGGCGCTGGAGATTGCCCGCGAGATCGGTGATCGCCAGTATGAGGCCATGATCCTGTTAGGCCTGGGACATGCCTATATTGGCCGTGATGAATTAGAGAAGGGAACTGAATACCTCAACGCTGCCATTCCGATTTGCGAAGAACTGGACGACAAAGTTGCAAAATTGACACTGCTGCAGGTGCTTGGCGCTCAGTACGAACGCAGCGGCGATCATTATGAGCGCCTGGTCCACTACGAGCAGGAGCGACTTGAGCTCGCGCGCGAAATGGGCGACCGGTTTGAGGAAGGGAATGCGCTGATGTTCTGCGGCCAGATTCAGGCGCTCAATCTGGGCGACCTGGAGGCCGGCCTCGCCAAGCTGCGCGAGTCGCTGCAGATTATGGAGGTCGTCTCAAATAAAATCTTCCCGCTCCTGCGGCTTGCTCAAATTCAAATCGCCCTGGGGCAGTTTGAGGATGCCCGGCAGACATTAGAAATCGCCCAGCCGGTTGCTGAACGGAATGTTTACGACCTGGGCCGGGTTGGCCTGAAGATGGTGACCATTCTTCTCTATAACGCGCTGGGTGATGCTGTTCATCTTAACCTTGCCCTGGATGTGACCGGCGAGATTATGCAGATGGAGGAAAGGCAGCTCATCTCGCGGCAATATCTGATGGCGGCAGCCTGTGAAGCGACTGCCAGCCACCTGGGACTGGCCCGGCTGGCTGTGGATGAAGCCGATCGCAAGGCGCACATCGCAAAATCACTTGAGACCTCTCAGCTTGCGCTGGATATTTATAACTCATTTGGATATGTCAGCATCATCGAGTGCTCTCCAGAAGAGATCTTCTGGCGGTGCAGCCTGGCGCTGTCGGCGAACGGAAGGCAAGATGAAGCAGTTGATTTCCTAAAAATGGCTTACAACGAGATGATGCGTAAGTACGAAATGATCCCGGCGGATAGCCATTACCGCAGGACATTTCTGGAAAACCTGGCAAATCACCGCGAGATTCGAGCAGCTTATACGGCTGCCTCACTTTCAGAAACCGCTAACCAGCGGAATTCATGATTACCAATTCATGTTTACATGGAGGCTACAATGACAGCATTACCACGCGTTACCGTTTGGAACGAGGGAAGGCACGAGAAAAAGAACGAAAAAGTCCGGCAAATTTACCCGAACGGTATTCATAATGCGCTTGCTGACGCGCTGCGCAGTAAAGGCCTGGGCGAAGTGCGCACTGCCACGCTCGACGAGCCAGAGCACGGGTTGACCGAAGAAGTGCTGGCAAACACCGATGTTTTGCTGTGGTGGGGCCACATGGCGCATGAGGATGTCAGCGACGAGATCGTCGAGCGCGTTTATCAACGGGTGTTACAAGGGATGGGCCTGATCGTCCTGCACTCCGGCCATTTTGCAAAGATCTTCCGGCGCCTGATGGGCACAAGCTGCAACTTAAAGTGGCGCGAGATCGGCGAAAAAGAACGCGTGTGGGTAGTGAACCCGGGGCATCCGATTGCCCGCGGTTTGGGTGAATATTTTGAAATCCCGCATGAGGAAATGTACGGCGAGCTGTTTGACGTGCCCGCGCCGGATGAGCTGGTCTTTATCAGTTGGTTTGCCGGGGGCGAGGTCTTCCGCAGCGGGTGCTGCTATTACCGCGGTTCGGGGAAAGTCTTTTACTTCCGCCCAGGTCATGAGACGCTGCCGACATATCATATGCCAGAGGTACAGCAGGTTATCTATAACAGCGTGTTGTGGGCAGCTCCCTCACACGGGCCGGAAATCACCTTCGGTCACAAGCCGCAGCCAATCGAGAATATTGGGGAATTTCCCGGTTGAGGTTGGGGAATCCCCAATTTGTAACCCTTTTCAGGCATAGATATACTTCTGAATAGTAGCTTTGAGATCAGGAGGATCAAAGTGCTATTCAGCCTGAAAGAAATGCAGGATTACCAGGTGCGTTTCGCCGGCGGTGAGCAGGCAGCGGTTCGCACGGTTTTGATCGACGATTTCGACTGGGTCGTACGTTATCTGGCCGTCCACGTCGATGATCGAGTAATGCTGCTCTCGCCGTATGCTGTCGATGAGATAGACTTCCAGAACGGCGTGATCTCAGTCGATGTTACCCGCGAAATGGCCCTGAACAGTCCGCAGATCGGCGCTGATATGCAGCTGTCCAGAGAATTGGAACAGCAGTTGAGCGACCACTATCAATGGCCGTATTATTGGGAACCCGGCGATGTTCCAAACACGAGTCCTGGTGATTTGACCGCGATCCCTTTAATTGAGCTGGAGCTTGACCGGCGGGAAGAAGAGGAGCAGCAGGAAGCGCTCATCCCAGAGACGGGCAGCCGTGAATCTGAAGGAGAAACCACCGCCCAGAACATCCATTTGCGCAGCACAAATGAGATCTTTGGATATTCGATTCATACGACCAATGACGACCGCGATGCCGGGAAATTAACAGATTTGATCATCCAGGCGGAGAATTGGAATATTCAGTATCTGGTTGTCAACACCGGCGGCAGGCTGGGGACAGGGAAGAGCGTTCTGGTTTCCCCAACATGGGTACAGCGGTTTGATGAGAATCGTTCTCGGGTTGACATCGACTTAAAGGAAGATTCGATCCATTCCAGCCCGGCGTTCACCGGCGTTCGAGATCTCACACCCGAATACCAGGCGAAGATCCAGGAGCATTTTACGCGCAAATAATAAAGCATAATATCATAAGGGGCTGCCCAAACACTCTTTTGGGCAGCCCCTTATTTAACTTAATTCCATCTTACGCGTTGATATTCACGCGCTCTTTTACGCCAAACTTCGCAGGCGGAAGGACAATGAATATCAGATTGACCAGGATGCCCACGATTGCAGCAAATACAATCGCCGGGATGCCGTCAGGGAAGATAACCGGTACTTTGAAGGGGAACAGACCATTTGCCAGCCCGAGGTTGCCGCCAATTCCCAGGATCAGGATCACGGCGCTGACTGCCAGGTTGCGCGGCTCGAACAGGTTTACTTTCTCTGACTGGATCAATGCAACACCCTGCATTCCGATCACGCCAAACAGGTAAATCGACAGACCGCCTGTCACCGCAACAGGGATGGTCTGGATAACCGCTGCCAGTTTACCGACAAAGCCCAATGCCATGGCAATACCGCCGGCAGCAATGAGCACGGGGACGGAGTAGTTGCGGGTAATTGCCATCAGACTGTTGTTCTCACCGTAGTTGGTCCCTGCGCAGCCGCCCAAAAAGCCGACGACCAGATCATCCGCGCCGTCTGCTACCAGGTTCAAACCGATCAGCTTCTTAATATTCAACGGGGCGCGGCCCAATTCTTTCGCCAGGGCGTCGATATAAAGGCTCATTTGATACAAATGCGCGGTGCTTTCGGGGATGGTGGCGATGGCAATCAGCGAAATACCGAGCACCGCTCCCCAGGCGCGGGGGTCTTCAAACGCGGGCAGCGTAAAGGCAGGCACGCGCAGAATTTCAGCTTCGGCGATCGGCGCAAATGAGATCAACCCCATTGCAGCGGCAGCGACATAGCCAACGACTGCGCCAAGTAAAATCGGCAGCATTCCCAACAGGCCCTTGCCCTGCAGATATACTGAAAAGAGAATGGTCGCAATCAGGGTGACGAAAGCAACGAGCCAGTTATTTGAGGCATCGTTGAGCGCCGCGCCGGCCAGGGCGACGCCGATCACAATTGCCATCGAGCCGGTCAGGACGGGCGGCAGCACCTGATCAAGCGCCTTTTTACCAACCCGCATGATCAAAAGGCCGACCAGGATTTCCAAGATAGCTGTTCCGATGATACCGACCTGCACAATCCGCACCCCATCGGGGCAGTACGTGGTATTCGCCGCTGAAAAGCAGTCATTGGCATAGAGTATCATGGTTGTTTGGACGACGGTGATATAGCTGAAACTTGAACCATAATACATGGGAATCTGGCGTTTTGCGACCAGCAGAGCGATGATCGTGCCCAGACCGGTGGCAAACAGGGTCACGCCGATGTCAAACTTTGTCAGGATCGCTACCAGTACCGTTGCCGGGAACATGGTCAGGACTTGCTGAAACCCCAGGCTGATCATCGCGCCGGCCGGGGGTTTATCCTGTGGAAGATAGCCGAATACGGCTTTCTTGCTCCCATTTTCTCCAATGGGTTGATCTTTCTTCTCGATCGTTTTCTCGTCTACAGCATCCTGTGCAACATGATTAGCCATAACATGTCTCCTATAAAAATAAATCCGCGGGTTCTCGTTTGACAGTTCCTTTGACAGTTTCTATGAACAGGCAGGTTTCGCGAAACAGCAGTCTTTTTTTGTGGGTTGGTCCTCCTTTATTCAGCATGGTCAGGTTCGTTGTCTAGACCTTTTGCGGCCTATTTGCGCGCGGGCATACAGAGCGCCCGGTCACTGCGCGAGAATTCCGGTTCTGGCTCGGGGATCTATGCCCGGTCGCTTGCCTCTATCCAATCCATCGGATTTCGCTGGCCCGATGGCGGACAAAAAATACTTCCAGAAGTTTTCTGGAAGTATTGATTAACTTTTATAGAATGGATTGAATTTTCAATGAAAGGGAAAGAATCGAAAGGCTTTTGGGCCTCCCTGAAAGAGAAATCAGAAAGGCGAATTTCACCCATCAATTGGGTTCCCTCCGCTCCGGTATTTTGGGTTTGACACCTGTAAATATGTGTGCACCAGGAAATTCCTTTATCAGTCCGGGTTAGATTTCTCTTTGCAGGTAAAACCGCCCAATAATAGCACCAAACCCGAAGGCTGTCCAGGATTTCGAATAACAAATTTCTTTACATTTGCATGTTGCGAGCAGCCTGAAACTGAGGTTATCTCGAAAATCGTCCGAAAGGCCGTCAGACGATGAGAGCCGTCAACGAATGCGAGATCCGGCGCGCTTTTTGCCGGATCTCGCGAAACGAATAAAGCTATATGCCAAACTTCGTCTGCATCTTGTATTAATTATGAAAATGGTCAGGAAGAATGGGCCGGTGATTTGATTGACACCGGCGCGAATGTCGTTGATAATTTTTTCAGGCATTTCGCGCAGTTGCCGTGAAATGTTTCCCAAATTCCCTCATGGAGGAAGCAATGACCAAGATCGCTTTTATTGGCGCGGGAAGCTATGGGTTCACGCGTTCTCTGGTTCGAGACGTGTTGACCTTCCCGTTATTGCAAGATGCAACGCTGGCGCTGATGGATATCGACGCTGAGCGGCTGGAATTCGCTGAAAAATCGGTTCAGAAAATTATTGATTTGGGCAACTACCCGGCTAAAATTCAGTCGACGATGAACCGCGCCGAGGCTCTTGAAGGTGCAGATGTTGTAATTGTTACGATCCTCGCCGGTGCGGTGGACGTGTGGCAGCACGATATTCTCATTCCTGAGCGCTTCGGCATCGACATTAACGTCGGCGATACACGCGGACCTTCGGGTATTTTCCGCGCCTTGCGGACCATCCCCGTAATGCTCGATATCGCTCACGATATGGAGCGCTACTGCCCTGACGCGACCATGCTGAATTACACCAACCCGATGGCGATGCTCTGTCGCGCGATCCAGCGCGAGAGCAATATCCGGGTGACAGGGCTCTGCCACAGCGTCCAGGGGACTGCTGAAATGCTTGCCCGCTGGATTGGCGCGCCGTTTGAAGAAATTACGTATACCTGCGCGGGCATCAACCATATGGCCTGGTATCTCGATTTCCGCTGGAACGGCAAAGATGCCTATCCCCTGCTGCGCAAGGTTGTAGCAGAAAATCCAGAAATTTACCGGGAAGAGATTGTCCGGAACGAAATGTTCCTGAATCTTGACTACTATGTCACCGAATCATCGGGGCATAATTCTGAGTACAACTGGTGGTTCCGCAAACGCCCTGATCTGATTGAAAAGTACTGCACGGATGGGACGGGCTGGAACCCCGGCTTACACCGCTATATCCTGGATGAATACCGCAATCGCGAAGGCACCTGGAAAGATGAGGCCCGCCAGTGGTTCGCCAAAGATCACCCCATTTCGCTCGAGCGCGGTCATGAATACGCGGCTTACATCATCAATGCGTTGATGGGCGGCGAACCCTTTGAATTTAACGGCAATGTCGCCAATCGCGGGTTAATCAGCAACCTGCCTGAGGACTGCTGCGTTGAGGTGCCTGTGTTTGCCAGCAAGAAGGGCCTTCAGGCAATCCGAGTGGGGGCGCTCCCGCCGCAGTGCGCTATGCTCACCAACCTCAGCGCGCAGATTGAGGAAATGGCCGTTGAAGGTGCGCTCACCGGCAACCCCCGCCTCGTGTTCCAGGCCATCTTACACGACCCGCTGACCGCTTCTGTTCTCTCCATGGCTGAAATTAAAGACATGGTCAGCTGCATGTTTGAACAGAATAAAGAATATCTACCGCAGTTCACTCACTTTGATTTCTAAAGGAGCATAACCTGTGGCTGTCGATACTCCTATCAGCTACCGGAACCTTGTGATCTACGAGATCTACGTGAGGAATCACGGGCCAAACGGCACATTTGCCGATGTTGAAGCAGATCTCGAACGTATTCGCAGCATGAATGTCGATGTGATATGGTTTATGCCTATCCATCCAATTGGGAAGATCAACCGGAAAGGTGTCCTCGGCTCGCCTTATTCGATCTCCAATTATCGTGAGGTCAACCCCGAATATGGGACGAAAGAGGACTTCTCGCGCCTGATTCAGAAAGCCCACGCGCTTGGGTTGAAGGTGATGATCGATGTGGTCTATAACCACACGGCTCATGATTCAAACCTGGTCGCCGAGCATCCCAACTGGTACCATCAAGATGCTGACGGAAAACCGGTCACAACCGTCCCTGCCTGGTCTGATGTTATCGACCTGCGCTATCCAAATCCCGAGCTGGAAGATTACCTGATCGAGACGCTCGCCGGTTGGGTTAAGCTGGGCGTTGACGGTTTCCGGTGTGATGTCGCCTCGCTGGTGCCGGTCGATTTCTGGATCCGCGCGAGGGCCCGTGTTGCCGAAATCAATCCCGATACGATCTGGCTGGCTGAATCGGTTCATGCCGGGTTTATCGGCGCTCGCCGTGATGCCGGCTTAAGCGCCTACGCAGACGCAGAAATTTTCCGGGCTTTCGACCTGGCCTACGATTACGATATCTGGCCAATGTGGCAGGCTGCTGTCACCGGGCAGGCGCCTGTGTCGCGCTACCTCGAACTGGTGCGCCTGCAGAATTGCATCTACCCGGCGCATGCTGTCAAGATGCACTGTGTGGAGAATCACGATCAGGCCAGGATTATGGCGCTGGCCCCCTCTAACGAGCAGGCCCTGGCCTGGACTGCTTTTCAGGCATTTAACAAGGGCGCTTTCCTGATTTACGGCGGGCAGGAATCGGCGATGGTTCATACGCCTTCGCTGTTTGTCGAAGACAAAGTCATATGGGGTGATTATCCGCTGCAGCCCTTCCTGACCTCGCTGGCAAAGATCAAGAAAGAACCGGCGATGACTTCAGGCGTCTTCACAATTCCAACCGCTGAGCCGGCAATTGTCGCCACCTGGGAAGCGCCGGGAGACTGCCTGATGGGCATCTTCAATGTCAATCACGAGCGCGGTACGATCGAGGTGCCGCTTGCAGATGGAGAATATCCTGATCTGCTCAACGGTAGGTCTGTACCGGTTGTGGATGGCAAAGTCGCTATCCCCGATATAGCTGCCATTCTGCGCTACGATCGCCCATCCAACGCCCCGTGGTTCTACTCCCTCTTGTTTGATTTACATATCCCGTCAGACAGCCAGGGCTGAAAATAAATCAGGGGTTGTCCAAACACCTTCTGTTTGGACAACCCCTCATGTCGATTACCGGGCGGCCCAGATCAATCCGCGCCGGACGATTTCTTTTGCCTGCGGGACGTCGAAGTCCGCTGCAACGTGCCCAAGCGAGCAGTAGAAGACGCGCCCCTGGCCCCAGCGCCGTTTCCATACAACCGGCATGACGACCCCATCGATCCATGGGAATGTGTCGCCGGTGAAAGTGGTTGTCGCCAGCACTTCGTTGGAGGGGTCGACGTGCAGGTAATATTGTTCTGAATGCATATCGAAGTCATCCAGGCCGGCTGTGATCGGATCTTCGCGGTTGGTGATATTCACCCGGTAGTCAATCACGCCGCCAGGATGGGCGACCCACTGCCCGCCCACGATGAACTGGTAATCGGGCTGGCTGCGGAATGAATCCGCCATACCGCCATGCCAGCCGGCAAACCCAACGCCTGATGCGATTGCACCGGCCAGCCCTTTTAGCTGGTCGTCTGTGATCTCACCCATCGACCAGGCCTGGCAGATGAGATCGTAACGGCGCAGCGCTTCGCTGTCTTGATACACATCCAGCGTATCGCATACGGTCGTCGAAAATCCAGCCTGCTCCATGAGCGGGACAAAAATGTCGACGCACTGTTTCGGCTCGTGTCCTTCCCAGCCGCCCCACACGAACAGAACGGACTTATTGGCCATCAGTCGGTCTCCTGTCAGCGCTCAGTCAAAATCGTTTTGAGATAATCGTAGCTCTTTTTCACGGCTTCCATCACGTCGGTGGCGACGCTGTCCATCTCGACAATCAGCCACTCTGTGTTGTCTCCACCTGCTTTGATGACAGCGGGAATATCCATTACGCCATCGCCGACTGCTGTCTGGGGCTGCTCGCTGTTGCATGGCCCGTCTTTGATATGCAGGAATGGGGCGCGGATGCCGAGCTCGCGGACCACAGCAGCAGGGTCGCTGCCGCCGACTTTGACCCAGTAAGTGTCGATCTCAAAAAAGATCTCTGGGTTAAGCAGCTCGCGCATGACTTCGTTTGGAACGATACCGCTGGTCCGCTCGAATTCCCACCAGTGATTATGCACGCCGAATCGGAAACCATTTGCTTTGGCCACTTCAAAGCCTTCATTCAGCCGGTCGCATAACCGCCGGATACTGTCCATCGATTCCACATCGTGGGGCCCGATCCTTGTATTGATCAGTGCCGGCTTGCCGAGAGCTTCCATCATCTCCAGAACCTGGGTCTTGTTTTCACCCAGGGGGTCGCCAGCATGGACTGCCGCAACGGTCAGTCCCAGGCCTGTAAATAACCGGTTCGCCGCCTCTGGCGTTGTTCCGGGGAATCCGGCGGTCTCCACAGCCCGGTATCCCATCTCGGCGATTTGCCGCACAGCCTTTTCATAGCCATTTGCGCCTTCAGACGCCACATCTCGAACGGTGTAAAGCTGCAGTGCGATTCGTTCCAACATTGTAATATAAGCTCCTGTAGGTGATTGGTATTACCGGATAATCAGGTTAATACTTAATTTCGATCTGCCGTGACGACTCCGCCGAAGCAAGAATTGCATCGCAAATTACGGCATTCTTGTATCCATCCTCAAAAGTGGCTCCATAAGGAGCGATGTCTTTATCATTTACGATGACGTCGAGAAGATGCGCAATTTCGTGGATAAACGTATGCTCCCAGCCGATCAAATGTCCCTGCGGCCACCAGTGTTCCCAGAAGGGATGATACAGCTCAGAGATCAATACGTTGTGAAAACCCTGGGTTTCCCTTGGCTGTTCATCTTTCCAGAAGACCTGCAGTTCATTCATGCGCTCCAGGTTAAAAACCAGCGAGCCCTTTGATCCATTGATTTCAAAGGACTGGTAGTTCTTTCGTCCGGCGCAGAAGCGCGAGGCTTCGAGCGTGCCAATTGCGCCGTTCTCAAATTCGATGAGCGAGATAAACGCATCATCGACATCGACCTTCCCCACCCCGGTTCCATCCGGCAGGGGACGTTCATTAATAAAGGTTTTCGTCATGGCGGAGACCCGGCGCGGTTCGCCGATCAGAAAACGCGCCAGATCAATGATGTGCGCGCCCAGGTCGCCGAGCGCGCCTGATCCTGCCCGTGATTTGTCCAGCCTCCAGATCTTCGGGAAAGAGGGATCTATGATCCATTCTTGCAGATAAACCGCGCGAAAATGGAAAATTTCGCCGAGCTTACCTGAGCGGATTAATTCATATGCCTGGCGAATTGCGGGGACGTAGCGGTAGTTGAATGCAACCATGTGCTTCACGCCGGCTTTGGTCACTGCCTCTAGCATCGAAGCAGCTTCTTTCGCCGTGCGCGCCAGGGGCTTTTCACACAGAATGTGCTTGCCGGCCTGTGCTGCGGCAATGGTTGGCTCCGCATGGATATCGTTCGGCCCGCCGTTGTCAAATAACTGCACGCGGTCGTCCTTGATGAGGTCGCGCCAGTCTGTGTAGTAGGAGCTGTAGCCGTAGCGTTTGGCTGCCTCCTTAACCGATTCTTCATCTCTCCCTGCGATTGCGATCAACTTCGGAACTGCCGGGGGCGGATAGATCATGTAGGGGATTTTCTTATATGCATTGCTGTGCGCTTTGCCCATAAAAGCGTAGCCCATCATACCGATGCCGACCTCGGGGGCTTCTTTGGTTGCTTTTGAACCTGCCATTGTCACAAAGCCAACTTCATCAGACATTGCATCCTCCAGAATAATGGTTAACATCAGAATGATGGTTAACCTTAGAACCTGTGGGGGGCAGTATTCCCCCTCACAGGTTCTAAATCAGTCGCCGGCGGTTTACTTTCGCTCGAAAGCCGAGTCAAAGGCAATTTCAGACTGCGGGAAATCAAGTCGCTTGACGAATTCGCAGGCTTCGCGCGCGCCGAACTCGCGATCCATCCCGCCGTCTTCCCATTCGATCGAAAGCGGGCCGGAATAGCCAATCTCATTCAGCGCCCGGACAATTTCCTCAAAATCAATTTTGCCGTGCCCCAGTGAGCGGAAATCCCAGTAGCGCCGGCTGTCGCAGAATTCCAGATGCCCGCCGAAAACGCCTGCCTCTGTTGGGTACCTGGACCAGTGGACATCTTTCATGTGAACATGATAGATGCGGTCTCTAAATTTGCGGATGAACTTGACGTAATCGACGCCCTGATAGCCGAGGTGGCTGGGGTCATAGTTAAAGCCGAATGTCTTTCGACCGCCTAAGGCATCGAGGGCGCGTTCTGCTGTAGCGATGTCAAAGGCAATTTCGGTCGGGTGGACTTCAAGCGCGAAGCGAACCCCGGCTTCATCAAACGCGTCGAGAATGGGATTCCACATCTCGGCAAAGAACCGGTAGCCGTCGTCGATCATCTTCATTGGGACAGCAGGGAATGAGTAGATCAGGTGCCAGATGGGCGATCCGGTAAAGCCTGGTACAACCTTAACCCCAAATTTGGCCGCTGCAGCAGCCGTTTTGGCCATTTCTTCTGCTGCGCGCCGGCGCACGCCGTCCTCTTTACCATCACCCCACACGCGAGGCGGCAGAATGCTTTTGTGGCGCTCGTCGATCCGGTCACAAACAGCCTGCCCTACCAGGTGGTTGCTGATCGCAAAACACTTCAGCCCATATTTGTTCAAAATATCCCAACGCGATTGAATATACGCGTCGTCGCTGAGCGCCTGCTCAACGTCAAAATGATCACCCCAGCAGGCAATCTCCAGGCCATCATAACCAAACGACTTCGCCTTTTCGCAAAGGGTTTCAAAGGGAAGATCAGCCCACTGTCCGGTGAACAGAGTTACAGGTCGAGGCATAGTTCAACTCCTTATACTTGGGTTTTCCACGAATTCGAAACGCTATACCTTACTTATATCTTAATAAGAATGGAACTATCTGGCTCATCCTATTTTTACAATGGTTTCAAAAGAAACGCAACCATTTCCCAGCCAACGATTCAGGATTTCGTAACTGATATGAAAGTGTAACGTAAAAAATCCTATACATTCCCCATAAAAAATCCATTTTATGGTTTAATATCAGGGTAAAATTATTGCTATAAAGAGCTATTTTTGAGGAGGGAAAATGAACTACCGTCGATTAGGCAAATCAGGGTTAAAAGTCAGTGAGCTTTCATTAGGCGCATGGGTGACTTATGGAGGCCAGGTTGGCCAGGATATTGCCGATAGGTGTATTGCAGCGGCAATTGAACACGGCGTGAACTTCTTTGATAATGCGGAAGGTTATGCCGATGGCAATGCCGAAATAGTTATGGGTAATACGATTAAAAAGCTGAACTGCCGTAGAGAAGACCTCGTGCTCTCGACCAAGATCTTCTGGGGTGGGAAGGGACCAAATGACACCGGTCTTTCATATAAACACATCATCGAGGGCGTGAACAATGCTCTCCGGCGTTTTCAGCTCGATTATGTTGACCTCGTATTCTGTCACCGCCCTGACCCGAACACACCGATTGAAGAAACGGTGCGGGCGATGGATCAGGTCATCAAATCGGGGAAGGCCCTGTATTGGGGAACAAGTGAGTGGTCGGCTGCGCAAATCATGCGTGCTGACGGACTGGCTCGCCAGTATAACCTCACTCCCCCAACGATGGAGCAGCCGCAGTACAACATGTTTACTCGCGAGCGCTTTGAAAAAGAATACGACATTCTGTATAAGGAACTGGGCTACGGCACAACAATCTGGAGCCCGCTTGCCTCGGGCCTGCTTTCAGGTAAATATAACGATGGGGTGATCCCTGCAGACAGCCGGGCGAATCTCCCCGGTTACGAGTGGCTGAAGGAAACCGTCCTTAAGCCGGAATTACTCGCAAAAGTAAAGCAGTTGGTTCCGATTGCAAATGATCTCGGCTGCACAATGGCGCAGCTGGCAATTGCCTGGTGCTTGAAGAACCCGAATGTGAGCACGGTGATCACAGGGGCCAGCCGGCCGGAGCAAGTTCACGAAAATATGAAGGCGCTTGAAATTGTTCCAAAGCTCACCCCTGATGTGATGGAACAGATTGAGCAGATTCTGGACAATAATCCTTTTAAGAAATAGTCGCTCAGAACCAATCGAATAGGTCAAGGGGCTGCCCAACGAGCAGCCCCTTGATTCTGTTATAAAGAGATATTCGCGCGGTTACCTGCAGGTTTGGAGGGCCCAACTGGTCGCTTTTTGTGCGGTTTAAGAGTAGAAAATTGCTGGCAGGTTAGTTGATTGGCTACACGAAATCCAAAACAGCCAATTTCCACCCGGTAAATCGAGCATTACAAATTTCTATCTGCTGGTATAAACATTTAAAACCCTGATTAGTAAGCCAATTTGATATTCTTTATCAATCTAATACATGTTAGTAATTGACACTCATTTCGCATTATGCTATAGTAACTTTGTGGAAGCAGTGATTCGGGGGTGAAAGAATGGTCGCTATGTCCTGTTGATGGCATACAACCCCGAGGAGCTAAGGCGAAACCGGCCACAATACTAGTGTTTTTGTTTATGGGAGCCGTTCCAACTGCTCGGCAAACCTGGCTGGCGGCAACCGGCCTGGCCCTCAACATCCTGGCAACACGAGCTTTTACACCACCACAGATCGTCATCGATGCAGGAAATAGAAGGCGGGATATTCACTGCATAGGGGATCGAATCAAATCGGTAGAGTTAGATGAATAAACAATAGAGAAGGGATGGGGGATTTTTATTTACCCCCTTCCCTCGCAAATTTCGTCGTGCCTCGTGCGCTATGTTTTCATTTTCCTGACGCGGCGACTGTCGCTCGTTTAAACGTTCCCTTGCGTGATCTGCCGGCGGCAATTTTATGCCATCCAGTTTTCCTGCAGTCCTCCCATAAGCTTTCCCAACTGCAAAATGAACTGCTGGTTCTTTGGCCCGGAAAGGCCAGGCACGCAGTTCTTTCAAACATCATCGAGCCCGAGGATATTAATGGCGCATATTGTCGGAATGGCGGAGCATGCCTGATGCATGATCCTTCGACGGCGCGACCCGATACAAATCCAACTCGACTTAAAGGTGAACTATGACGAGTACGACCGACCCGCAATCCATGAATATCACTCAATCTGAGAAATACCACATTCGCATTGAGCCGCCTCGCAGCTGGCTCACGATTAATGTCAAGGAATTGTGGCAGTACCGGGAGCTGCTTTTCTTTCTGGTCTGGCGAGATATTAAGATCCGCTATAAACAAACGGTTCTGGGATTCTCATGGGCAATTCTGCAGCCATTTATGCAGATGGTCGTTTTTTCGATTTTCTTCGGAAGATTGGGAAACATCCCCTCCGAAGGACTCCCCTACCCAATCTTTAATTACACTGCTCTCCTGCCCTGGCAGTTCTTTGAGAGCTCCATCAGCATATCAACGACCAGCCTTGTGTCCAATTCCAACATGATCACCAAGGTCTACTTCCCGCGCATTTTTGTCCCAGTCTCGAGCTTGTTCTCGGGGCTGGTTGACTTTGCCATCGCCTTTACCGTCTTGATTGCAATGATGATCTTCTATCAGATTGAACCAACCCTCGGGGTGCTCCTGCTGCCCCTGTTCCTGCTGCTTGCCTTCATCACATCGATGGGCGTCAGCCTGCTGTTCTCGGCGATGAATGTGAAGTATCGTGATGTCCGGTATATCGTACCGTTCTTGATGCGCTTCTGGTTCTTTGCCACT
>Ga0134094_1000790_pt1 | contig 35428 bp, 28 predicted proteins | sample 5_1taG_FD_94458 | JGI IMG/M metagenome (GOLD analysis project Ga0134094, IMG submission 94458) | Switchgrass degrading microbial communities from high solid loading bioreactors in New Hampshire, USA - 5_19_20_110_A1 metaG | ecosystem: Engineered > Bioreactor > Semi-continuous > Anaerobic >... | reverse complement strand
TGGCGCTCGCCTGCAGCGCGCGCTGATCGCGTGGATGCTCGATCTGCACATTCGCCAGGGGTATAAAGAGCAGTATCTGCCCTTTATGGTCAAAGAAGCGACCATGTTCGCCTCAGGCCAGCTGCCCAAGTTCTTCGATAACCTCTACCGCGACGCGGAAGAAGACCTGTGGATGGTCCCCACCGCCGAAGTGCCGCTGACCGGCATCCACATTGACGACATTCTGGACGAGTCGGCGCTGCCGCTGCGCTACACGGCTTACACGCCCTGCTTCCGCCGGGAAAAGATGAGCGCCGGGCGCGATGTGCGCGGCATCAAGCGCGGCCACCAGTTCGACAAGGTTGAGATGTACATCTACTGCAAGCCCGAAGACTCGATGAAGGAGCTGGAGAAGATGCTGGCTGACGCCGAACAGACCTGCCGCGAGCTGGGCCTGACCTACCGCGTCGTCCGGCTGTGCACCGGCGACCTGGGGTTCAACGCGCGAGTCACCTACGACCTGGAAGTCTGGTCGCCGGGCGTGGGCGAATGGCTCGAGGTCTCGTCGGTTTCGAACGTGGGTGATTTCCAGGCGCGGCGGGCAAACATCAAATATCGCCCGGCAGAGGGCGGCAAAGCGCAGTTGGTTCACACGCTCAACGGCTCGGGCCTGGGCATGCCGCGCACCATGATCGCCGTCCTCGAAAACTACCAGCAGGCTGACGGGTCGGTCGTCGTGCCTGAAGTGCTTCGCCCCTGGATGGGCGGGGTCGATGTGATCTGCCCCGAGAGCAAGTGAAAGGGACCTGATGAACGGTGAAACCATAGGGCTCACAGCGCTGCAGGGCATTGTCCTGGCGATCATGCTGTTCGGACTGTTAGGGCTGATTATTCCGGTGCTGCCGGGGCTGGTGATCATCTGGGTGCCGGCGCTTGTCTACGGCGTTATCACCGGCTTCAACTGGATCAGCGGCGGGCTGTTCGCCGTCATGACGGTGTTGATGCTGGTCGGAAACGAGCTCGACACCTTTTTTATGGGCGCGCGAGCCAGGCAGTCCGGTGCGAGCTGGCTGACCATTGGCGCTGCGCTGGTCGCCGGACTGCTCGGCAGCCTGGCATTTCCGCCGTTTGGTGGCCTGATCGCTGCGCTGCTGGCAATGTTTGGCCTGGAATTCTACCGCTTGAAGAATGCAAACCAGGCGCTCGAATCGACCAAAAACATGGCGATTGGCTGCGGATGGGGCGCCATAGCACGCTTCATCGTCGGGTCCATCATGATCTTGCTGTGGGTCCTGTGGATTAACTGGGCCTGATTAAACATAAAGACCAACCCCCGCGGGCTGCGCGGGGGTTGGTCTTTTATTTCGCCTTCTTCATCCGGTCTGAGAGCGCCTTATACAGCACCACCGAACCGGCGACGGCGGCATTGAGCGATTCGATATTGCCGCGCATCGGCAGGCTGAGCAGCACGTCGCACGAGCGGCGAACAAGCCCACGCATGCCTTCGCCTTCACTGCCCACCACCAGCACGAGCGGGCCGTCGAGGCGGACGCTGTCGTAGGGCTGGGCGTCCGGGCTGCCTTCAAGCCCCATCACCCACGCGCCTGCGTCCTTTTTCAGCGCCGCAATGGCCTGAGCCAGGTTGACCTGCGCGACGAGCATGTGCTCGCTGGCCCCCGCCGACGCCTGGACGACTGCCGGGGTCACCCCGGCGGCACGGCGCGGGGGGATGAGAATGCCGTGAACGCCGGCGGCTTCCGCCGACCGTATCAGCGTGCCGAGGTTCTGCGGATTCTGCAGCAGGTCGAGCGCGAGGATAAACGGCGGCTCATGGCGCTCCTCAGCCCGCCTGAGAATGTCTTGCAGCGCGCTGTAAGAGTAGCCGCTGGCCTCAAGCGCCACGCCCTGGTGACTGTCGCTGATCGCGTCGAGCTGCTTGCGCGGTACGCGCGTGATGCGAATTTTTCGTTCTGCCGCCAGCGCAATGATCTGTTCAATGCGGCCCTTTTCTTCTACGCCTGTTGCAACGTGCAGGCGAAAAAAGTCGCGCCTGCGGGCGCGCAGAGTTTCATAAACGGGGTTGCGTCCCGTGATCCATTCTTTCATAATGCTGCGATGATCCTTCCTTGCTGTCTTCGATTAACGCCCAACCCGGCAAGCCGGCCGCGGATGGGATCGGAAAGCGTATAACCGCGAAAATAACCCTCCGCCGGTTCGCAGGGGTCTACCCCCTCGCGGTTGGCGCGGGCGATGATTTTATCATCCATGCCGGTGAAATGCTTCGCGTGGATGACCGTATAGCTGCGAAAATCAAGATAACGTCGAATAATATCAAAGACCAGCGCCGGTATCGCGCGGCCGGCATGGGCCTGAACGTAGACCGCCGGCCCGCAGACATGCATGCGGTCCCGACCTGGTTCAATTGTTTCAAAGGGTTCCTTTTTACGAGAAGGCGTGCTGTAGGTCCGGAATGCCATTTGCCACCATAGAGCACTCGCGGGGGCTGCCCATTTCAGGCCGGACAGCCCCCGCGATTTGGTCATATGATCGGGTTGGTGATGATTGAATTACGGGCAGCGCCCGGAAAACAAAGAACGAATGCACAACCCTAACTATTTTCTTCTGGACGGGCGAAAATCATCCGCCCGGCTGCGGTTTGCAGCACTTTGGTCACCAGAACATTGATTTCACGGTCGATATGCTCGCGCCCGCTCTCCACCACAACCATGGTGCCGTCTTCCAGGTAGCCGACGCCCTGACCGGGCTCTTTGCCCTCCTGGATCACGCGCACGCACAAGACCTCACCGGGAAGCATCACCGATTTGACGGCATTCGCGAGCTCGTTGATATTCAAAATGGTGACGCCTTGCAGCTCTGCAATGCGGTTCAGGTTGAAATCATTCGTAAGGATCGGGCAGCGCAGCTGCCGCGCCAGAATGACGAGTTTATCGTCAACTTCACGCACGCCCTCGACGTCGATATCAGTGATGCGCACCGGAATGGCAGGTTCGCGCTGAAGCTGTGCGAGCACTTCCATCCCCCGGCGTCCGCGCTGGCGGCGCAGGCTGTCGGGAGAATCGGCAATATACTGCAGCTCGTTGAGGACAAACCGCGGGATCAGCAGCGAACCCGGCAAGAAGCCGGTGTGGGCGATATCGGCAATACGACCATCGATGATAACAGACGTATCCAACAGGATGGTGCGATTTTCTGCCCAGTTGGTTGACAGATTTTCGGACTCTGGCTTGACCGCAGTACCAGGACCGCCGCGCAGTGCTGCCAGAATGGTAAAGAGATCATGCTGGCGCATGACGAAGATGGAGACGCCCAGATATCCAAGCAGCAAGACACCAATAAACGGCATGACGCGGCCAAACGGCGCGGGTAAGAGCGAAAGGGGGAATGCCAGCAGCGCGGCGATGATAAGACCAACAATAAGGCCAAGGAGCGATGCAAACAGGGTTTGAGGAGAGACCCGGCCCATCATTGAGCGGAAGGAACGAAGCGGGCGTGTAGATAAATAGGGTGCAAAGATAAGACCTGCAAGCGCACCGGCTAACCCAAAAATGAAAGCATATTGGTCAGCTGTAAATAGACTCTCTCCAGGCGTAACGGTTGCAAGCTCCCCCACACTTGATCCAAAATAGACGCCCAGCACCGCAAACACGACCATGCCAATGAGACGTGCAATAAAATCTGCGCTCATAGGGATCGAAAACTCCTTGTTATTAACTTATTAATGTACAAAAACGAGCGATAATTGCTCTAACAACACAATGCATGATAGCACGGGAGAAGTCAAGTGTCAATTAGATTTTAACACGAAAGGATCTCGCCGCGGCGGGGTGAATGGTTTACTCCACTTTTCTGCGGCAAAGCGGCATCATTTTGTTTAGAGAACGGCTGTGACAGAAATATAGGAAATTGTTTTAAAACGATTGACAAGCGAATAACGCTATGATAAAATCCCACCGCTCAGATGGAAAAGCAAGCCCCCATCGTCTAGCGGCCCAGGACGTGGCCCTCTCAAGGCCAAAACAGGGGTTCGAGTCCCCTTGGGGGCACAAGCATTTGGTCTCCTTTTCGGAAATCGTCGAAAAGGAGATTTTTGTTTTAAGCGATTGCCAGTCCGGCTATGGCTGTGCCCCTTCTCAGAGTCCTTGAAATTCCTTGATATCCGCCTCAGTTAAAATGCCGCTGTCTGCCAGCAAGCGCTGGATTCCTTCTGGACCAAGGGTCAGCAGCGGATCGCGCAGTTTGGCTTCCAGCAGAGCAACCAACGCGCTGGCCTCGACGAATAGGATCTCTCGAACATCGGTGTCTATTTTAAGACTGCGAATGACATCATCGTGATCTGCATTAAAAGAACTGGAGATAATCATAAAATACACCTGACGTATACCCTGCTTTCTGAGACGGTCTGTCAGGTTGTTGATGTATTCTCGAATAGCTCGCTCATCGGTCCCCATGGTATAAGGCTGCTGGCGCACTTTTGCATCATATGCAATAGCATAATGAAACTCCCGGCAGATTGCCACGCCATCAGGTACACGGCCATGTCCCTGGCCAAGCGCCTCCGTCTCGTAGCCAAGCATCCTGAATAGAATATCAATACGGCTCTCAAACACTTTCTCAATGGAACTACCCAGTCTCTGGCATGCTTCAGCCAGTGCAGGGTCATTAACAGCCAGGTGCGGCAAGATGGAGACAACAGGTGGAATATAGCTATCGGGCAGTTCAACATCCGCAATATTGGGAGCTTGCGGCGTCAGTTCCGGTTGATGGGTCACCGTTTGAGGTGTAGGGGGGTGGGGCTGAGTGACATACCAAAAAGCATGTTCAACATCCCATAGGGTCAGTGGACGATTTGAAATCTGGCCGAACAGATCCTTCAATTCATGATTCAAATAATAAAAAGAAGCGTAACTTTCTCCAATATTATCTACGGGCTGCCAGATATTGTATTCTTGCAGGGCATTGATCATCGATGTGTAATAAACAGGGAAGGTTTGCGGATCCTGGATCTGCCAGAAGTAGGATAGAAAGAAATTTATTGAACCTACTTTTGGCGCAGCGCGAGGGTCATCCACATACCGAGCAAGGCTTTTGGTGAACTGAGCAAAATTATTTAGAGTTTTTGAAGCCTCTCCTACAGAGGAAGGGACAACCAGGGAACGCTTGAGATGCCGTTCGAGCTCGTCGACTTTCCCACCTGTTCGGCTGGTTTTGGTCAGAAGATTGAAGAACATCTGCCCATTGATGCCTTTAAAGCCCCATAACCGATGCCGTTTGTTAATGGAATCGTTTTGCGTTTTGAATTCATCTAGTTGGGTTTTCCCTAAGAGGTAATTTTCGAGAATAGAGCGAACTTCAGGAATCACCTTGATGCGAGCCTGATCCAATTCCTCTTGTGTATATTCCTTGCTGGCGTTGAGAAGATAAACGCCTTCATCGCAGTATTTCTGCCAGATTTGAATTGCTCTGTTTTTCTGCGCGTCGTTCATAAAAGCCTCACAAAACTATTTCTTTTAATAATACGCATACAAACTATCGTATTCATCTTCTCGGTCATCGAGGAAAGCATCGCTTTCCGCTGAATCTGGATCATCACGAGAATAATCGTAATAGTAGCGATTCTCTCGATTATTATAGTCACTCAAGTCTTCATCCTCATCTATCCAGAAATTGCCTCTATTGTATTCTCCCTCCTCTGGATCCTCGTTATAAAATTCTAGCCCACCATACTCAAACAGGCCTATAAAAACGGGATCCTCATCAGGTACCCCTCTACAAATGGGGCAATTACATGAAAGCGGCTCCTCAATTCTATAATTGAATCGATATTCTCGAGCCGAAGGTCGGCCGAGTATATCTTTCCAGATAAGCTCTTCAAAAGAATCTAAATAGGCTAACTGCATTTGACAAGCCTTACATTCATCTTGTCCTGGCATAACGGGCCGACCACAAATAATGCAATTCTCTGTTCTTCCAGCCATAACGACGAAATTTCACCCCTGTACAAATTTTATATCCCCGCATATTACATGCAGGAAAATTCCTTTATGCCGGAATGGTTTGGGTAAACAACTGTATTATACAGTTCATTAGGATTTATGATCGCAGCCAGGCACGAGAAGACCTTATCTCTTCCCCAAACATTGACTTACCTCCCCTCTGAAGCTTAGAATTGGGGTTAGTGATATTTTCTGTAAATTTGAGAGCAATTCCTCACATATACAGAAATTCAATCAATCGAGGGAGGTAAGCATTATGGCATCCTATGTGAAATTTCAACTGGATGATGGAACCGAGATTTTTTTCGAGACGACCGAAACGCCTCGCGGATCGAGCAGTTTAATCCCCTCTGCTTCCAGTAAGGAGACCGCGCATGAAGGCGGGTCGTTCCAGGAATCGATCGAAAGCCTGCGCAAGATGGCTTCGGTCATGGTCAGAGAGCTGCGCGACCGGTTCGAGAAAGAGCCTGATGAGATGCAGTTTAATTTTGGCCTGAAGGCCTCCGGCGAGCTGGGCAGCCTGATCGTCTCGCGCGGCGGGCAGGACGCCAATTTCAACGTTATGCTGCGCTGGCGCTCTGACAAGGCAGATCAGCAGAACGCAGCAGAGGACGGCAAAACCGGCAAAAAAGCCGCCCAGGAAGAGTAAGCGCGATGACTGAAGAACTGCCCCACCTTTACACCGACCTGGCAGACTGGTGGACGCTGCTCTCGGCCCCTGAAGATTATGAGGAAGAGGCAGGCATCTATGAACGGGCAATCCACGCAGCGTTGCCCCAGGCGCGCACGCTGCTCGAACTGGGCTCAGGCGGGGGGAACAATGCCTCCCATCTGAAACAGCATTTCGAGGTGACGCTGGTCGAGCTTTCACCGCGGATGATCGAGATGTCGAAAAAGATCAACCCCGAGCTGCCGCACATGCAGGGGGATATGCGCACGGTGCGCCTCAACCGCACGTTTGACGCTGTTTTCGTTCACGACGCGGTCATGTACATGACCAGCGAAGATGACCTGCGAAAGGCGATCCAGACGGCGGCGGTGCACACGCGCCCTGGTGGGGTTTGCCTGTTTGTCCCCGACATGGTGCGCGAAACCTTCCGCCCCCAGACCATTCACGGCGGTGAAGACGACAAAGAGGGCCGGCGGGCGCTGCGCTACCTGGAATGGTCCTACGACCCCGACCCCAGCGACACAACCTTCATCACCGATTTTGTCTACCTGCTGCGCACCGGGCAGCAAGAGGTCCGCTGCGTACACGACCGGCATATCACCGGGATCTTCCCCCGCGCAACCTGGTTGAGGTTGTTCGAGGAGGCCGGCTTCGAACCAGAGGTATTAGCGTTCGATCACAGCGAGGTGGAGCCGGGCCAGACAGAGATGTTCCTGGGCCGGAAAAAGTAAACGGTTGAGAAAGGGAAAGGCAAAGGGCTGTCCAAAAAGGCATTTGGGCAGCCTTTTTTGATTCAATACCCCATTTCAAGCTTTCATACAGATCTAGAAATATCAGTTGACAGTGCCTTCTGTCCTGTTTATAGTGAGAGCACGGGCCGTTTAAGGGCCTGGCTGCGCCGTGGTTTATATGGGGGTCAGGAGGAAGCTGTAAGATATGCTGAAAAACCTGAAACTCTCACCGGCCATCATCATCGGATTGCTTGTCCTGGCAGGGATTGTGTTCTTCCTGTCGCGCTGCGGCGGGAATCAGCAGGTACCCGTGACCGGGAATGGAGAGCTGGGGCGCATGTTTGTCGCCAGCCAGGTGACTGAGGGCGGCTGCCCCGCTGGCTCAGCCGAATCGTTTACCAGTTTCGATCCCATTTACGTCGGTTTTGAAGAGAGCAATATCCCGCAAGGCACGGGCGTATTTGCCCGGCTGATCCGTGACGGGCAGCCAGTCGAGGATACGCGCGAAATCACCGCCGACCGCGATCTTCGCAGCACCTGCGTCTGGTTTGTGTTCGAACCGTCGGGCGGCTCTGAAGGCTTTGAGCCGGGCAATTATGAGGCGGTCATGTTTGTCAACGGAAATGAAGCCGACCGGCTGGAATTTGAAATCACCGGCAGGGGCAGCGCTCCGGCCGGCGGGTCATCTGGCGTACAGTTGGGCAGGTTATACGCCACCACAGGGGTGGATGATAACGGCTGCCCGACCGACAACGCCGGGCACTTCTTCAGCGATGAACAGATCTACGTCAGCTTTGAGGAAAGCCAGATCCCAGCAAGGACGGAGATGTTCGCGCGGCTGCTGCGCGAGGGAAGACCGGTCGAAGACACCGACCCCATCCGGGCAGACCGCGACATTCGCTCGTGCGTCTGGTTTGTCTTTGAGCCGACCGGCTCAGGCGGGCTGGAGCCCGGCAATTATGAAGTGCAGATTTTTGTCAACGGCGATCAGGCAGACGCGGTCGAGTTTGAGGTCCGCTGAGCCTGTCAGGGAGGTGGACTGCCCCTGAATCCACCTCCCCGTTTTTTAACGTCCAAAGAAAGGATATTGACCAATGGAAATTGGAGATTTTCTAGGTGGTGTAGGTCTATTTCTCTGCATCGGCGCGATCATTCTGGTCGCGGTGGTCGCATTTGCCTTCCGGGCCCTCACGCGCCGGTCGCCTGACCGCGATAATGTATTTGACGAACGGGGCGAGGCTGTTCCGCGCTATGATGACCGCGACGTGAGAACCGGCGGCGGATTTGGGGAAATACCGACAACCGGCACCGAGTACGACCGGGACGTGGAGCGCAGAACCGGCATGGACCGTGAAACAGACTACGACCGTGATATCGACCTGGACCCGCGCGACGAACCGTCGTCCAGTTTCGGCGGGCCGCCTCCCCGCAGAGATACGCCGCGGCGCGATGAACCGCGCCGCAGAGATGAAGACGATGATGACATTCGCTCAGGCGGTGGATTTGGCACTTAGTCAAAAATATTCTATACTTTGAATAGTTACCGTAACATAAAGTTGATCGACTGAAGTTGCTGCAGCCCAAAATAATAGGGGCCGGCCGGGTAAGGAGTGTTATGTCGGACAACTCAACACGACCGCCGGCAAGCGGACAGGCGGACTCGCCTGAGCCTGTGGAGGAAGTTAAGCGCGAGCGGTCTCAGATCCTGCAGCAGTTGGAAGAATGGCCCGAGAGCCCAGGGCTCATGCTGGGTTTTATCTGGCTGATCTTACCGGTTGTCAAAATGATCTGGGGAATAAACCCTCTTTTCAATGCCCTGGTTTACGCAATCTGGGCAGTTTTTATCCTGCACTTATTCTTGCGCTTCTTCCTTGCGCCTGAGAAAACCGACAGCCTGAAGGACAACCGGCTGGCGGCGCTTTCATTATGGATCCCTGCCCCGCGAATCGGGCGGATCATGCATCAGTGGGGGCAAATATCCAAAGGAGCCTCACCGCCGCGCGGCCCCGCTTCGATCACCTGAAAAGGACTCTGATCAACTTCTTATACCGGATGTGTATTGTGGAGCTGGGACAAAATCTCAGCTCCACAATGCCCAATCAATCGGAATATTGGATCTCGAGGTAAAAAGGAAAACTATGTGGGCGGATGCTCTCAACTATCTATACATTTTCCTGGTCATCGTGATTTCCATATATGGAATGCATGCATTAATCATCTCAACGCTGTACCTGCTGCGCTTCCGGCGCTGCCCTCCCCAGCCTGAAGCGCCCAAAGAATGGCCCCTGGTCGCGGTACAGCTCCCCTTCTATAACGAATTGTATGTCGCCGAGCGGATGATTGACACGGTCTGCGCGTTTCATTACCCAAAAGACCGGCTGATCATCCAGGTTTTGGACGATTCCACCGATAAAACCATTGAGCTGGTGCAGGCCCGGGTCGATTACTACCGGAATCAGGGCTACCAGATCGAGGTCATCCGGCGGCCCAACCGCGAGGGGTATAAAGCCGGCGCGCTGGCAGAAGGGCTGGCCGCGACCTGCGCCGAGTTCGTGGCCGTATTCGACGCCGATTTTCTTCCCCAGCCCGATTTTCTGCAAAAAGTGATCCCCTATTTCTTCAGCGACCCGCGCCTGGGCATGGTCCAGGCCCGCTGGGGACACCTCAACCGCGATAGCAACCTGCTGACCAGAACCCAGGCGCTCTTTCTGGATGGTCACCAGGTCGTCGAGCAGGTGGCGCGCAGCCGCTCAAACCTGCTGTGCAATTTCAACGGATCGGGCGGCGTGTGGCGCGCTGAATGCATCCGCGACAGCGGCGGCTGGCAGTGGGACACGCTCTCAGAAGATATTGACCTGTCCTTCCGCGCGCAGCTCAAAGGCTGGCGGCTGACCTTCCTGCCGGACCTGATCGTCCCGGCAGAGATCCCGCCAACCATGCCGATCTTCCAGCGGCAGCAGTACCGCTGGACGTTTGGCTATATTCAAGTCTTCCGCAAGCTGGTGGTTAAGCTCTGGAAGACCCCCGGCCTGACGCTCGCGCAGCGCATTGGCGGAACCTTCCAGCTTTCGACCAACCTGGCCAACCTGGCTGCGCTGACCATCTTCCTGCTCAGCGTGCCGCTGGCGCTGCTGCACCCCAGGCAGCCCTCATCACTCGAATTGATTTCAATGGCTTCGTGCGGGCCGACCATTTTATTCGCCATCTCGCAGATATTTGGCTACAAGGATGGGTTCGTGCGCACGCTTGACCGGCTGATCCACCTGCCGGTTCTGGTGCTGCTGGGCATTGGCCTGACCATTTCAAACAGTTGGGCGGTGCTTGGCGCGCTTTCGGGGCGAAAGCTGGCGTTCATCCGCACGCCAAAATTCAGCCTGAAAGGGCGCAAAAACGGCTGGCACGGCGCGCAATATACCATGACCATCCAGCCGGAGGTGTGGTTCGAACTGATTATGTCCATCTACTGCGCTGTTGGGCTGAGTCTTGCGCTGCGCGGCGCTCCCGAGATGATTCCGCTGACCGCGCTGGGCATGCTCAGCTACGGGTATGTCGGCTGCGCCGGGCTGGTCGAGACCAACCGGCCCAAGAAGAAGGCCCAGAAGGTTGAGGTTGAGGTGGCGTAAAAGACCAGGCAGGCGCCTTGGAAAAGCCAGACGCACATGAGGAAATTCCCCATGTGCGTCTGGCTCAATATTTGTTACACTCTTGCTGAGGAACCATGAGAACGACCATTTTCCGGACCATGCTTATCCCCACGAATGGGATCAGGCTCCATGTAGAAGCCGCCGGGCCTGAGGACGGCCCGCTGGTGATTCTGCTGCACGGGTTTCCGGAATTCTGGTACGGCTGGGCCAACCAGATCGAGCCGCTGGCGCACTCGGGACTGCTGGTAGCAGCCCCTGACATGCGCGGCTATGGGCTGAGCGACAAGCCCCAGGGAATCGAGAACTACCGGAAAGACGTGCTGGCAAAGGATATTGTGGGCCTCATCGATTATTTCGGGCGCGAACGCGCGGTGATCGTCGGGCACGATTGGGGCGGCGTGATCGCGTGGCATCTTGCCATCCACCATCCCGACCGCGTCGAGCGGCTGGTGGCGCTAAATGCCCCGCACCCGGCAGCCTTCAACCGCGCGCTGCTCGATCCATCGACCCGCCAGATGGCGCGAAGCTGGTACACCTATTTCTTCCAGCTCCCGAAGATTCCGGAGTTTATGCTGCGCGCCGGGAATTTCGCTATGCTCAAACGCGCCATGCGAGCCATCGGCAGGCCAGGCTCGTTTACGCGCGAAGACCTGCGCCGCTATGTTGACGCCTGGAAGCAGCCGGGCACAGGCGTTAAAAATGGCGTTGCCCAAAATGGCGGCAGGCAGCTTCCGGCGCTGACGGCCATGCTGAACTACTACAGGGCGGCCGTCCGCGAGGCAGTGCAGGCGGGGCAAAAGAAGACCATCGAGGAGTCTGAGCGGCGGGTGCGCATGCCAACCCTGGTGCTGTGGGGCGAGCGCGACCCCGCCCTGCACCCCATCCTCGCCCAGTGGAGCATCGAATGGTGTGACGACGGGTCGCTGGTGCGCTTCCCCGAGGCTTCTCACTGGATCCAGCACGACGAACCCGAGCGAGTCGCAAACCGCATCGTGGACTTCCTGGAAGAAGTGCGGCTAAGGCCGCTGGCCAGCGGCTAAAGGTTTTCGCCAGGACCCTTTCCGCCGCCTGAGCCGGTCTTCCAGCCGGAGCGCTGACCGGCAAATAACGCCGCAGCACCGGCGCAGATCAACAGGCTCATCAACAGGGCAGCCGCGATCAACCGGTCCAGGCGAGCCGCCTGCAGCAGGCCCAACTGCCAGTCGAGAGTCATGCGCACAGAGACGGGCAGCAGCGCAGGGATCAGCAGCGCGACTCCGATCATCCCGGCAAAGAACAGGCTGATGGCAAAATCAAGCCAGGTGACCCGAAACCTGGGCCGCTCAACTTCAACGCGCGGGTGCGCTTCCACCTGCTTCATAATAGAAGCATAAAGGTCAGGCGGCGGATCAATCACCGGCAGGCTGCGCAGCCCGTCTTCTACGGCATCATGCGCATCAAAGTCTGATAAATTGCCTCTGGTAAGCGTCATACGACCTCCTGAACCTCTCTGGCCGCAGTCTCCTGCTCGCGGAGCACCGGTAATTTGCGCTCCAGCGCAGCTCTGAGCTGCGCCTTTGCGCGAAACAAGCCCGTTTTCACCGTCCCGAGCGGCATATTGAGGACCTGGGCGATCTCCTCATATGAAAGCTCTTCCTGATAGCGCAGTGAAATGATCAAACGGTAGCTCTCCTGCAGTTCATCAATTTGCCGGTGGATGAATGCCCGCAGTTCTGACTTCTCGACCTCGTTAAGCGGGTTTGTCCCCAGCCCGTCGCAGTCGTCGGGCAGGTCCGGCGCTTCATCGATCGGCAGTTCCGCCAGTTCCCGGCGCAGGCGCGGGCGGCGGTTATAACAAAAATTGACTGCGATGCGGTACAGCCAGGTGCTGAAGCGCGCCTCAGCGCGAAATTTTGGCAGCGCCAGCCAGGCTCGCAGAAAAGTCTCCTGGGTGGCGTCCTGCGCCTCCTGCATATCACCCAACGCCCTGTAAGCCAGGTTAAATACGAAGCGCTGATAAGCCAAAACCAGTTCTCCAAACGCATGCGTATTCCCCGCCTGCGCTTCGAGAACAAGCCTGTGTTCGTTGGTATCGTTGAGCGGTGCAGCGGTCACAGGTGCAGTTCTCCTGAATCATTAGACCGGTCGAGCGTAAAAATGTTTCATTTGCTTCATTTGAAACAAAAATCACAAGACCGCTGTCAAAATGATTATACGAGATAACACAACGGAGAAATTACAATGCGAAACAAATGGCTCATCGCAATTCCAATCATTTTGCTGCTCATCGGGGTTTGCGGTGCAATTGTACTGACTGGATTTTTTGCCTTTCGCGAGATGCGCGGCATCAGTTTCAATTTGCCGTTCACGCAGCGGTTTGAGTATGAGGCGGAGCGAGAGGTAACCCAGCAGTTCGAGGTGAACGGCCCGGCAAAGCTGATTGTAGACAATCGCTTCGGGAATGTGCGGGTCGAGCGCGGAACAGATCCGGTGATCCATGTTCTCGCCGTGGAGACTGCCTATGGTTCTTCACAGGCAGCAGCCGAGGCTGCCCTGGACATCCTGCAGGTAACGATGGAACAGACCGGCGACACCGTGCGCGTCAGGGTAAAAGTAGAACCGGGGCCCAGTCGTAATCACACCATCGGACAGGTCGCCTTCACCATCACCGTGCCAGAAGAGACGAGCGTCGAAATTGATACAAACTCCGGCGACATCACCCTGACCGGCATTGAGGGCGAAGCGAACCTGACGACCCGGTTTGGCAGCGTTGAGATCAGCGATGTTCAGGGCGGCCCGCTAACGGTAAACACCGGCAGCGGCCGCATTCAGGCGAGCAATATCCAGACCGGCAGCCTTGACATCACGCTGGAGACAGACTTTGGCGAAGTGAACCTGGAAAATGCCGCCGGCGGGCAGGTGCTGCTGAAAACCCGCAACGGGCCTGTGAGCGTGTCTCAGGTAGATGCAGGCGGTCTCGTCGACCTGTACAGCGAATTCGGGCGGATCGAATACAACCTGGGCAGCGCCGCATCGGTAAAACTGAAGACCAGGAACGGAGATATCACCGTTGCCAATGTGGAGGCCGGCAGTTCGCTCACTGCTGCCAGCGATTTCGGTACAATCCGGCTGACCGGCGTCGACGCAGCCCGCTACGACCTGAGCTCGCGCAACGGCGCCATTCACGCTGACGGCGTTCAGGGACCTGTCAAAGCGCACTCTGACTTTGGCGACGTTGAGGTGAAAGACGGCGAGAACGCAACGCTTGACCTGAAAAGCAAAAACGGCGCAGTCCGCTACGAGGGCAGCCTGGGCAGCGGCCCGCATACGATCACTTCTGACTTCGGCGCGATCCAACTGCGCCTTCCGGCGGATTCGGCCTTCGATTTCGATCTCAGCACCAATTTCGGGAAAATTTCATCTGAATTTGAAGTCAAGATCTCCGGCGCGCCTGACGAAGATCACTGGGTAGGGCAGGTGAACGGCGGCGGCGCGTCGCTGACCATCACCACAAAAAATGGAAACATCATGCTTGAAACTTATTAACAAGGAGCAAACATCGTGGAAAGCCTCTGGATTTGCGCAAGTGTTGTATCGGTTCTGCTGGTCATCTTTGGCTTCATTCTGGCCATGCGCTACCTGTCGTACCGCGAGACGCTGGAACTTGCCGAAAAGGGTCTTGTGAAGCCCGAACGACAGCGCGACAATAAAGATTCCCTGCGCTGGGGAGTCATCATCTCAGGGTTGGGGCTGGCCCTCGTTCTCGGGCTGTGGCCAATTGGAGCCGGTTCCGGGTCGCAGTACCCCCTTGGCTTTGGGCCCTGGATGCTGTTTGGCCTGATCCCCCTGTTCTTTGGCCTGAGCCTGATCCTGATCTACGTCTTTACCCACGACCAGAACAAAAACAAAGAAGAGTAAGATATTTATTTCAACGATCCTGCACAATGTTTTGTGCAGGATCGTTTATTTTAAGCACTTTTCCTCTCACAGTTATCTTCAAACCATGATAAAATTATTTTATAACCACGCTATAAATTGATCAACAATAGCGGGCAAATTAACGGCGAGCTGGGGTAATTCAGGCGTTCGTAATCCACATCAGGCATAACACCATATTATGGTAGTGGTCCCATTAATCCACTGCTCTCATATGTGATCCGGCTCCATGGGTTTTGGAAAATACCGGCATTGCCGTTTTTTATAATTTAGATCCACACTCATTTACATCAGGTATCTGTGAGATTTTAGATGTAAGAGGCTCTCTCATGCAATCCGTTCTTCGCTCATCAGGGTTTCGGTTTATTGACGAGAAGTTGTGGGGATCTCATCTTTGCCAGCTTTATTGGGATCCGGATGATTTGTTCGAAGTGGTCGTTCCCTACTTTGCTGCCGGAATTGCTGAGAATGAGTTGTGTTTCTGGGCCCTTGACGGCGCTGTGGGGGTTAACGAAGCCGAAGAGGCGCTGCGCAAAGCTGTACCCGACCTGAATGAACGGATTCGCAGCGGGCAGGTGGTCATCGCTCGATTGCGAGACCTCGTTCCTGATCAAGATACGCTTACCATCGACAAGATCGATGCGGTCAGGCAAAGGATGAAGGAAGCAGCGGTAGAGGGCGGGTTTTCCGGCCTCCGCGCTTCGGCGGACATCTCCTCGTATCGTGAAGACACCTATGCCTATGACCGCAGCGCTCACCGCATCCTCTCTGGCACGCACTATCTCCTGTGCACCTTCTGCCTGAAGGGAATGACGGAATGTGATATTGTCGAAGTGGTCAACAATCACCAGCAGACCATCATTCGCCGCAATGGGGACTGGTCTTTGCTTCAAAACCAGGAGAGCATCTACGCCCACCGGCAGCTTGCTGAGAACATTGCCAAGCTAGAAGTCCTCAGCCGCGCGCTGGAAACATCGACCAACGGCGTGATGATCACCGATGCGAACGGCAGTATTGTCTGGATGAACGCCACCCTATCCTCTACAATCCCTCAGCCGGTTGAAGATGTGCTGGGAAAAGACGCGTTTGAGGTCATCTCGATCGATTTCATCACCGAGGAGATGAAAAAAGAGATCGTGGAGACCGTCTCAGCCGGGCAGGTCTGGCGCGGCGAAGGGCCCGACCGCCGGATTGACGGCACCATGCGCTTCCAGGAAGTGATAATTATCCCCGTGCGGAACAACGGGCGCGACGAAAACCATGACGGAGCCGGACCGGCTGAGATCACTCACTTTGTCGCCATCGAGCGCGATGTAAGCGACCGGCATTCAGCCGAGCTGGCGCTGGTCGAAAGCGAACAGCGCTACCACAATCTTTTTGAATTTGCCAGCGACGCCATCTTTTTGATGCGAGACGGCGTCTTTCTGGAATGCAACCGCCGCGCGCTGGAAATTCTTGGCCGCAGCCAGGAAGAAGTGATCGGCAAAACGGCCCCTGATTTCTCCCCCGAATTCCAGGCGAACGGGGTTCCTTCGCAAGAAGCCAGCAAACAATACCGTGCAGCAGCCCTCAGCGGCTCGCCGCAAAGCTTTCCCTGGCTGTTTCTCCGCCCGGATGGAACCCAGGTGGAGGTTGAAGTTGGCCTGAGCCGCTTTGAGTCGGGCGAAGGCTATATGGTCCAGGCGCTGGTCCGCGATGTGACCGAGCGCAACCGCGCCCAGCGCGCTGAACGCGAGCGCAGCAAACTGGCCGAAGTGCTGCGCGCCACAGCCGAAGAACTGAGCAGCACGCTCAGCACCTATGAGGTCATGCGGCGGATTTTAAAGGCTGTCGGGCGCGTTGTTCCCTGCTATTCTGCCAATATCGTGTTGAACACGACCGACAAACCGGGCATGATCCTTCTGGATACGGAAGACGACATCCAGGGAGAGCTTGACTGGCTGCCACCCCCTGATCACTTCCCCAACTATCAAAAAATGGAACGGACGCGGTATCCGCTGCTGATCCCTGACACGCTGACAGACCCGGACTGGGTTTTTACCGAGCCGTTCAAATGGATTCGCTCTTACCTGGGCGCGCCGCTGGTCAACCAGGGCAAGGTGATCGGTTTTCTCAACCTGAACAGCGATGTGCCGGGCTTTTTCCAGCCCCATCACGTCGATCACCTGTACATTTTCTCGAACCAGGCCTCAATGGCGCTGGAAAATGCGCGCCTGTTTGAAGAGACCCAGAAACGCGCGCAGGAGATGGAATTGATCGCCAGGTTCTCCTCGATCCTGCGCTCAGGCCTATCCAAAGACAGCCTGCTCTCGCTGATCCTTGAACAGGTCACTACGCTGTTCCATACCGGCGGCGCTTTGCTCGCCATTGCTGACCCGCAGACCGGTGAAATGATCGTTGCGAAAGGCGTCGGCGCCGCTGCGCACCTGACCGGAACCCGCTTATCAAGAGAGGCCGGCCTTTCTTGCCACCCAGCGGATGACAACAGGGCTCATACATTGGACAATGTCAGCGCCGTTTTTCAAGAGACCTGGATGGGTGGAAAAGCGCCGCAGTCCGCCGCCTGCATCCCGTTGAACGCCAGTGAAGGGATCACCGGACAGTTGTGGGCGGTGCGCGATGAACCCTTCTCATCCGACGATCTCCGCCTGCTCAACACCATCGGCGATATGGCAGTCAGCGCGCTCAACCGGGCAGCCCTGTTCGAGCACACGCTTAAGACCGCGCGCAATCTCGAGATCATCAACCAGACCGGGCGCGAGATCTCAGAAACCTTTGACCTCGCGACCATTTATGACCGGATGGGGTACGCGATCTCTGCCCTCTGGCCTGACCTCGCGGCAGCCTTTATCTCTCTTTATGATGATCAGGCGCAGACCTTCACCTGCGTGTATGGGCTCAAGGCGGGCAGCATCGTCGATGTTTCCAGGCTGCCGGTGTTCCCGCTTACGCCTGACGGCACGGGAATGCACAGCCGGGTCATCCGCACAAAAGAAACCCTGCTCATTAATGATCTTTCATCCCAACCGGTTATCAGGATCAGCGTGGGTAACACAGAATGCTTCTCGCAGTCTGCGCTGTTCGTCCCCATGCTCTCGAAGGGCAGCGTCATGGGCATCATTCAACTGCAAAGCTACCATAAAGGGGCTTTCACCGATGCCGATGTCGATCTGCTGAAACTGCTCGGAAATACAGCCTCGATTGCGATTGAAAATGCGCGCCTGTTCATCGAAACGCAGCAGCGCGTTCAGCATCTGGCAGCGCTTCATGCCATTGATGAGGCGATTAATTCCAGCCTTGACCTCGACCTGGTGCTCAAAGTGATCCTTGAGGAGGTTATGGGCCAGCTTAACGTCGACGCAGCCGGAATTCTGCTGTATGACCCCTGCTCGCAGCGGCTCAATTACGCTGCCGGGCGCGGTTTCCGCCATGACAGCTATGCGCAAAGCTCGCCGCACATCAACGAAGGATTTGCCGGGCAGGCAGCCAGCGCGCGCATGCTGCTGATCCGCAATTTATCAGCGCAAGAAATGAGAATTGCCCGCCCGCGAGTCATTGAGGATGAAGGGTTCACCGGTTACGCCGCCATTCCGCTGATCGCGAAAAACCAGTTGAAGGGGATCATCGAGGTATTTTTCCGCCGGCCGATGAACATCAATGAGGATTGGAAAACCTTCTTCCACGCGCTCGCCGATCAGGCAGCCATCGCCGTGGACAATGCCTCGATGTTTGCCGATTTACAGCGTTCGCATGACGAGCTTGCCGAGGCGTACGATACTACCCTGATGGGCTGGATGCGCACCCTGGAACTCCGCGACCACGAGACGGAGGGCCACACGCAGCGCGTCGCCAATTGGACGGTTGCGCTCGCGCGGAGCATGGGCCTGCCCGAGAATGAAATTATCCAGATTCGCCGCGGGGCCATGCTGCACGACATCGGCAAAATGGGCATCCCTGACAACATCTTGCACAAGCCCGGGCCGCTGACCGAAGAGGAATGGAAGATCATGCGCCAGCACCCTACGCTGGCATACCGGCTGCTAAAACCGATTGCCTACCTGCAAAACGCGCTTGAAATTCCCTACTGCCACCATGAACGCTGGGATGGCAAGGGATATCCGCGCGGGCTTAAAGGCACATCCATACCGCTTGCGGCGCGGCTGTTCTCAATTGTCGATGTTTGGGACGCGCTGACCTCAGACCGCCCTTACCGCAAAGCCTGGCCCACCGACCGGGTGCGCGATTATCTGCTCAAGCAGTCGGGGAAACGCTTTGATCCTGCCATCGTCGATCTGTTCATGAAGACCCTCGCAGATCAGGCAGTTTTTTAACTCAGATCGGAATCTCGACGGTGATGCAGGTGCCCTGCCCGAGAACCGATTCAATCTGCACCTCTCCGCCTGCGGTCTCGGCGTGCTCGTGAATGCCCGCCAGGCCAAAATGGCCGTTGCGCACCAGGTTGACCCAGTTCTCCGGGAAGTCAAATCCCTTCCCGTTGTCTTGGATCTGCAGCGTCAGCGAGCGGGGCTTGAAACACAGGCGGATATGCACCTCGGTTGCTTCGGCGTGGCGGAAAATATTGTTCAACGATTCCTGATAAATGCGAAACAGCGCCAGGCGCGCGCTTTCATCAAGCCTGACGCTCTCAGGCTCCAGATCCAGGTGAATCTGGATCTCCGGGTGCCGCTCGCGGAAAGCCATTGCGTGCGATCGGATGGCCTTTTCAAGCCCAAAACTCCCCAGCGTTGGCGGCCGCAGATCATTGCACACCTGGCGCAGGTCGCTGATCAGGCGCTGCAGCTCAACGCGCATATTCTCGAGGATTTGAATCGTCTCAAGATTGCCGGTAGAAGCCAGCGCAGACTGGAGCGTAAAGCCGAGCGCGAGCAGCTCCTGTATCGGCCCATCGTGCAGATCGCGCGCGATGCGGATGCGCTCCATCTCGCGGTGCTGCAGCAGCCGGCGCTGCACTTCGAGCCGGGTGACGTTTTGCACGATCTCGTCCTCCATCCGCCGCAGCCCGGTGACTTCCATTGCTGCCGCGGTCAGCCCGTTTACTTTGCCGTCGCTGCCGCGCAGCGGCTCGATGGAGATGTCGTAATATTTATCCTCTTCGCCCAGGCGAATTTTTACCTCGCGCCACAGGCCCTTGCCGGTTGAAATCGCCGTTTGCTTGGCTTCGATCAGTTCGGCGACATCTTCCGGTGGGAAAATCTCTTCAAGGCGCTTTCCGAGGAACCGCTCGGGCAGGAAAGCCCCGGCGGGGTCATAAATCCAGGTATAGCGCAGGTCGCTGTCGGTCGAATAGACCAGAATCGGGGCGTTGCGTAAAGCCAGGTCAAATCGATGGTTGCTCTCTCTCAGCTCGGCGTTGGCCGCTTCGAGAGCCATGTTGATCTCTTTATATTTTGTCACATCGACCAGCACGCCGGCAATCAACGCCACCCTGCCGTCAGCGCCTGAGAACCCATTTCCGACCGCATGGAGCCAGCGAACACTGCCGTCTGAGAGGACGACCCGAAACTCAGCAGTGCGCGGTTTGCTGTTCGCCTTCAACTCAGCGAAACGCGCTACCAACTGCTCACTATCTTCAGGATGAATCCTCGAATACACCTCCTGGCAGGTTAACAGAACGCCAGCAGGGCTGCCCAGCAAATAATGAGCGCGTTCATCGCAGTCCAGCGTGCGCGACTGCACGTCCCAGAACCACGTACCAAGATCAGGCGCAATCTCCGCGACCAGCATGCGTAAGGCGCAGACAGGAAAATACGAAACCTGATCGCCAAAAACCGGATGGTCAACAGCAGAACGTACTTGCATGCGGCGGAGGGTTTGCATCTCATCCTTCAGGCGCGCCACTTCTTGCTCTAACGCTTCCACTCGCCCAACCGCTCCGCCTTCCTTCAGTGAATCCGCTTCCATATTCAACTCCTGAACGCTGGCTGCGCTGACTTAACCCTAGAAACCGGGTTTAAAAGACACAAAATTCCAGAGACACTGCTCTGGCCATCCGGTAAATGCACTGATACTCCAAGTCATCCGCGTGACAGCTCACCGATAACGCAGGAGTCATTCGAATAACTTGTACGCGAAGGACGAATGATTAATTAATTTGTACACCAAGAGCGCAGAAATAGCAAGAAGGAAGATTGCTCAAGGTAGTTCAACGGTATTAAACCAGTAACGCTTGAGATTTCTCATCACTTCTACCAGCTCTGAATAAGTATTGGGTTTGGTGATAAACCCATTGCCGCCCAATTCATAAGAGCGGGCAATGTGCTCCGGGGCTCGCGATGTCGTCAGCACAACCACCGGGATCGTCCGCAGCCTGGGATCGCTTTTGATCTCTTGCAGGACTTCCATCCCGCCTTTTTTGGGCATGTTAAGATCCAGCAAAACCAGTTCTGGAATGGGTGCTTTGGATTGATCCTCATACTTTCCCCGGTGATAAAGGAAGTCCAGCATTTCAGCGCCATCTTGCACAAAGTAGACGTCAATAGACTGCTTGCCTGCCTCTATGATCGCGTCCTTAATCAACAATCGATCGTCGGGGTCATCCTCAGCAATTATCACCACAGTTCGTTTTGTCTCTTGCTTTCTCATTTCAATGTATTACCTCCTGGAAGCCTGTATTTCAGGCAGTGTAACTATAAAGGTTGATCCCCGCCCAGGCGTACTCTCCACCGTAATCGTTCCGGAATGACGCTCGACGATCTTGCGGCAAATCGCCAATCCAACGCCGCTGCCTTCATATTGGCCCAAGCCGTGCAGCCGCTGGAATGGCTGGAAAATGCGCTCGGAATATTCCGCTTCAAAACCGATACCGTTATCCTCGACAATCACCTGCACTTCGTTCGAGTCTTTAAGACATGCACCGCTAACTTTCACAACCGGGGGAACATCATCTTTATGGAATTTGAGGGCGTTGCCGATCAGGTTTTGCAGCAGCTGGCGCATCTGGGTGGGGTCAGCCTCCACTTCAGGGAGCTCGCTAACCTGCACCTTGCCGCCCGACTGCTCAATCCTTATTTCCAGATCAGACAAAACCTCTCTGGCAATTTTATTCATGTCCACTCGCTCAAAGGGTTTACCGCGAGTCACCACCCGCGAGAGCGAGAGAAGATCATTAATCATTGACTGCATACGGCCCGCCGCCTTCAACATGCGGTTCAGGTAATCTGCTGACTCTTCGTCCGCCGTGTCTTTCAGATTGAAGCGAAGGCGGTCTCCAAACGCCTGGATCTTTCGCAGCGGCTCTTGAAGGTCATGCGAAGCGACGAATGCAAAGTCCTGCAGCTCGCGGTTGCTGCGTTCGAGTTGGGCTGCATATTCGCGGACCGAGGCCTCAGCCTTTTTCTGCTCCGTCAGGTCAACCGTAAAGGAGATGAAAGGCATTGCCGAATCAGGGAGGTAAGCGTACCCCATCAGCACAGGCACTCGCGAACCGTCCTTCCGAAAATACTCCTTCTCATACGGCGTACAGGCCCCGCGGTCCCGCGCCTCAGCAATTCCTTTATCATCCAGTTGTCGATACTCTGGGGGAGTCAGCTCCGTCCAACGAACCAGCCCGGCCTCGAAATCCTCCCTTGTATAACCTATTATATCGAGGAATTGATCATTTGCGATACCTATGCTGCCGTCCTCGTCAAAAAGGGCTATGCCGATGATATTCGATTCGACCAGGCGGCGCATGCGCGCTTCATTCTGGCGCAGGACTTCCTGGTGCTTCCGCCGCTCGGTGTTATCAATGACCAGGGCTGAGACCACGCCCGGGCGAACCGGTGTTGCCAGCACATCCAGATACTTACCGGCAAAGGGGCTGAAATCTTCGTGGCGGTGCGTCTGGCCCGTCTTGTTCGCAAGCGCAAAGATCGGAAGCCAGGGGGAATAATAGCCGGGCTTGATATCCTGGTAGCGTTTCCCCTGGTGTTCCGCGCGGTTGAGTCCCATCATCACTTCATAAGCCGGGTTCATCTCTAGAATGCGGATATCAACCGGCTGCCCCTGTTCGTCAAAAACCAGTTCGAAGATTGCAAACCCTTCTGCGATGGTCTCGAACAGGCTGCGGTAGCGCTGTTCGCTTTCCATCAGCGCCTGTTCGGTTCGAACGCGCTCTGTGATGTCAATGAAAGCGGCCACCGCGCCGGCAGGGTTTCCATTATCGTCGAGCAAAGGCGTTACATTCCCATATAAACGTTTTTCTGTGCCGTCATTAAAGAGGACAATTTCCTCAAAATCGCGCACAGGCTTTCCGGTGCGAGCCGAGATCTGCAGCGGGAGCTGTTCCGGCGGTATCTCATTCCAATTTGTGTCATAGACGGTGAAATGCCTGAGGGCTTCGCCACCGGGCGCTGTCTTGGACAGGTTGCTGCCCTCTGGAACCCTCAGCATTTCGGCAGCAGCCCGGTTGCCGGTCACCCACTCGGCTTTCGGGTCTTTCGCAATCCACACGGCTGCCGGTACTGCATCCATCATGGCTTCCATCTCTTGAGCGCGCGAGCGCTCGCGCAGCTCACTGGCGCGCAGTTCGATCTCGCGCTGCGCCAGTTCGCGGAAGTGTAGTTTTTGCGGCTTAAGGAAAGCCGTCTGGATAATTGCTTTATAAATCAGGTAAAAGGAAACGATCTTGAAAAAGTGACCGAACAGATTGCGCAAATCGACCACGCTCAGATAGCGGGTGAAGAAATATTCCGCCACGACATTGAGCGCGAGCGATGCGATCAGCAGGCGAACGACATCCTCATCCAGCGCGCTGCGATTGCGAATCAGCAGCCAGCCGCCAATGAGATTCAGGAGAATCACCAGGTATTCGCCGGCAATCTTGAAAGGAGTCAGGGGAGTTGGCTCCTGGCCAGGGATGAACGCTGCCGGGAAGTTTTGCCAGACGAAGATTGACAGCAGCAGCAGCCCGGTCACAACGGTGAAGCCGAAAACGATCCTATAGGCCCGGAACTGCCGGTAAAAGTAAAGCGGCGCGATCGCCAGCGCGGATGACTGCACAAAACGAGCGCTCAGCCAGAGCTGGGTTGCCAGATTGCGCGTGTCGCCGCTAAAAAGGCCCATATTGCCGTATGCCAGGGTATGCAGCGTATCAATCGCGCCCACAAACAGCAGTGAAATCCCAATAAACAGCAAATACCCATTCCGCAAAAAGCGCTGCGCGTTCCAGGTGAGTACGAAAGTCGTCGCAGCAATGACAACGCTAAACAGCTCGGCCGTCACGTGGAACAGCAGATAGTTCACGCGGCTCACATAAAACAGCACAACCAGCACGAGGACAGCCAGCAGCGGCGCTGCATACTGGTCAACAGGCTGTTTAAGTTCACGTTCAAGGTCCAGGCTCATAATTCCTATCTCAGTTCGGGCTATCCAGATGAAAAAGGGCTCATAGACGCCCCTCAAAAATACCCAAGAATGCCGCGATCCTCAATCCACTAACACTTCTACTTTATTGCGTCCTTTGGCCTTTGCTTTATAGAGCGCCAGGTCTGCGCCGGCAAGTAGTTCTTCCAGCGTGCGGTGACCTTTTTGCGCCTGAACCACCCCCATACTGATCGAAATGGAAAGCGGGCCTTGCGCTGTCATCAGGGGTGATTCGGAAACAGCCTCATGAATGCGGTTCGCGATGTGCTGAGCTGAAAATAAATCCGTGTCAGGCAGCAGCAGGGCAAACTCATCGCCGCCGTAGCGGCCAAAAATATCGGTCTCGCGGATGCTTCTGGCGCAGACGGATGCCAGCAGGCGCAGCACCTGATCTCCCACCGCGTGACCGTAGCTGTCGTTGATTTCTTTAAAGTGATCGATATCGATCATCACTGCCGAAAGCGGATGGTTGAAGCGTAAAAAGCGCTCCACCTCGCGCTTGCCCAGGTCGAAGAACGCGCGCCGGTTATACTGCCCGGTAAGCGGGTCGCTGACGGCAAGCTTCTTGACTTCGGCGTGCAGCAGGGCATTGTGCAGCGCAGCGGTGATGGTGGTTGCAAAGCTCTCCAGCAGGTTCAGATTATTTTCGGTAAAAGCCCCCGGTTTTGAGGAGCTGAGCGCGATCACGCCAAGCGCCTGCTCATCATAGATAAACGGGGCCATAATTAGTGAGCGAACGCCTTCACCGTCCGCATCATCCGTGTCACTCGAGATGCCCCCATCCGCCGCGACATCGTTCACAATCACCGGCCGGCGCTCTCGCACCACGCGCGCGGGCAGTTCCTTGCTGTTTGAGGACCGCATCACGTGAATGCGCTGGTTGCCGCCGGTCAACGTAGCCCGCAATTGCAGCGTGCCGGTCGATGGAGAGATGATATGCAGGGCGCCCTTCTCCGCCGCCGGGATCGCGCTCTGAGCGGCGTCGAGAATCTGGCAGAGCAGCGCGTCCAGATCGAGCGTAGAGAGCAGCGCGCGGGTGGCGCGGTGCAGGCCCTCCAGCTCATCGGCGCGGCGTTTCGTCTCGCGCGCGGCATTTTGGGCTGCAAGCTCAAGCTGGCGCTGGTGGGTAATATCCTGCGCCACAGCCAGCCCGCCGGTCAGCTGGCCTTCCGCATCTAAGAGCGGGACGGCAGAGGTGATCACCGTCTTCATCTGCCCATCGAGTGTTTTAATATCGAAAATTTCATTTAGAACGGTTTCTCCGCGCTTTACAGCGCGCACCAGCGGCAGGTCCTGCACGGCGACCGGTTCGCCGCTCCCTGACCGGAAGACATTCCGGCGCGCCCATTCATTCCACGCTGCATTGAGGTCCTCGCCCTCCTTACCAGGCAGGTCTGTCGCGCCCCATAACTTCTGAAACCCCTCGTTGCTCTCAACGAGGCGGCCGTTCTTATCAGCAATCGCAATTGCAACGGGCAGCGTGCGCAGAACCGTTTGCAGCCGCCGGTTCGCCGCCTGAATCTCCGCCGTCCGTTCAGCGATACGCTGTTCCAGCTCGTTCTTCGCCTTGCGCAGCTCCTGTTCCGCCAGGTCGCGCTCGGTGATATCAAAAGCCGTGAAAATCCAGGCAGGGCGCTTCTCATATTGCATCTTGCCCGCCGTCACATCGACCCAGCGCTCCTGGCCCAGCTTGGTGATAATTTTCACCTCGTAGCGCGACGGAATGTATTCGGACCACTGCCGGACCGCGACATCACGTTTAAAGATCGTCTGGTACGCCGGGTGAGCCAGCGTCCACAACTCAACCCCAAGCAGCTCCGCAGGCTGGTACCCGGTGACAAAGCGGGCCGCCGGGTTCGCATAACGGATCTTTAAATCCTGCACGATAAAGATCGCTGCTGAGGTTGTCTCAGCCAGCGAGCGAAAGCGCTCTTCAGACTCTCGCAGAGTCTCTTCAATGGCGGCCCTTCTGGCCATCTCATCCTGCAGCTCGCGGTTGGCCTCTGCGAGCTGTTCATTGGCAGCTTCCAGCTCCCTGGTGCGTTCCTGCACGCGCAGTTCCAGTTCATCCTGCGCTTCCTTGCGACCAATGGCATAACGGATCGAGCGCTCCAGCAGGTATTCGTTGAGCTGATCCTTCAATAGATAATCAAACACACCCTGCTGCATGGCAGCCAGGTCAAGCTCGTAGCTTCCCTGCCCCGTCAGGAGGATGAATGGCCCTGAACAGCCCCGAGCGACGGCAGCCCGCATCAGATCCAGGCCGTTTTTCGCGCCTAGAAAGTAATCGATGAGGTAGATATCGTAAGGGCGCTCTTCACAGGCTCGCAGGCCCTTTTCATAGGAAGATGCCCAGTCCAGCTCATAATGCGATTCACCATCCTGCCCGGGGAGACGCGCAAACATACCTTTGATGAGCACATACTCATCTTCATCATCGTCAACTAGTAAAACCCGCAGCCGCCGTTTATCCATAAGTTCGTTTGCTCTAAAAAATCCCAGAACCCCCACGCAGGGCGGATTGATCGACCCTGATCGGGAAGATCACTTCCTTTTTCTCGCCCCTCCGGAAGCCTGGAAACACCGAGATTCAAATTATTATAACCGATAAATTATAGAATTATTGGGGTAATTATGAAATTATCTGGTTTATAAAATCATTGAAGTGCAGTTATGGGCTCAGATCAGCGGGGGGAGCGAATCTAAAATTAAACAATATACATCATATTTATCAATCTACCCCATCTACATGGTATCATTTTAAGGAACGGTACGGATCGTTGTGGGGAGGAGACGGCTTTCATGAATTTTTGGAACGCGTTTCATGGACCCAATGCCGGATATGTCCTGGAACTGTACGAGCGCTACCGCCAGGATTCGCGCCAGGTTGATGAAGCGACCCGCGCCTTCTTTGAGCAGCTCACGCCTGAGGAACTGGCGCAGATAGAACACGCGGCTCGGATGGAACTTGCGGAGCAGATCGAGCCAGCGCCGCCGCGTGCGGGCGCTCCGCAGCCGGTCGGGCAGGCATCTGCCTTAAAAATCGCCGCAGCCAGCCAGCTTGCCCAGAACATCCGCTTTTACGGTCACCTGGACGCACAGCTCGACCCGCTGGGCAGCCCGCCGCCGGGCGACCCTCTCCTGCGCCTGGAGACCTATTCACTGACCGAGGACGATCTGCGCACCATTTCAGCAGACGTGGTCGGCGGGATAGCCGGGAAGATTGCCGCTCAACAGGGCGGCACGGCGCTCGAAGCGATTCAGTATCTGCGCAAAGTTTACTCATCCAATATCGGTTTTGACTATCTGCAAAATCGCGATCCTGAAGAACGCCGCTGGCTGCGCGAGGCCGCGGAATCGGGGCGCTTCAGCGCCGAACAGGAGCCGGTCGACCCGCTGCGGCTGCTCGAACGGCTGAATCAGGTGGAAACGTTTGAGCATTTTCTGCAGCGGTCGTTTGTCGGCAAAACACGCTTCTCGATCGAAGGATTGGACATGCTGATCCCCATGCTCGATCAGCTTTTGGCCAGCGCAGCCGGGGCGGGGATTTTCAACATCTTGATCGGCATGGCGCACCGCGGGCGGCTCAATGTGCTTGTCCACGTGCTGAACAAGCCGGTCGACCAGATCCTGGCCGAGTTCAGAGACCCGCTGCGCCGCCGCGGAATGCAAAATGAACCGCTGGGCTGGACAGGCGACGTGAAGTACCATGCCGGGGCGCAGCGCGTGGTCGGCGAAGAGCCCGGCGTTGACACGGTGAACCTGTCGATCTGCATGGCGCCGAACCCCAGCCATCTTGAAGCCATCAACCCGGTTGTGGAAGGAATGGCCCGCGCAGCCGGGACAAACGCCGAGCGGCCCGGCAAAGCCGAATTTGACCCATCGATTACGCTGCCCATTCTCATCCACGGCGACGCTGGCTTCCCAGGCCAGGGCGTGGTGGCTGAGACGCTCAACCTGTACCAGCTAGAAGGCTATACCACAGGGGGCACCATCCATATTATCGCCAACAATCAGATTGGTTTCACCGCCGACCCCGGTGAAACCCGCTCGACCCTGTTTGCCAGCGACCTGGCCAAGGGGTTCCGCATGCCCATCATCCACGTCAACGCCGACGACCCCGAGGCGTGCATTCTGGCGGTGCGGACTGCTTTCGCTTACCGGGCGCAGTTCCACCGCGATTTTGTGATTGACCTGATCGGCTACCGCCGCCTGGGACATAACGAGGGCGACGAACCGGCATTCACCCAGCCCAAAATGTACGAGAAGATCCGGCAGCACCCTTCAGTGCGCAAACTGTGGGCCGACCGGCTCATCGAGCGCGGCGTGGTCGAACCAGACCTGCCGGACCGGCTCTACCAGCAGCGGATCAACGAGCTGCAGTCCGCGCTCGATAACCTGGATCCTGAGATTCTGGAAGAACCGCTTCCGGCTCCTGCGCCGCCGGGCGCTGCGCGCAGCGTGCAGACTCGCGTCTCATCCGAGCAGCTCAAACGGCTCAACCGCGAGCTCACAACCCTGCCCGATGGCTTTAACCTGCACCCGCGCCTGGCGCGGATCCGCCAGCGGCGCATGTGGCACGAACAGCAGGACGATTCAGGTGAACCGCCGGGCATCGACTGGGCCACGGCGGAAGAACTGGCGTTTGCGACCATCCTGGAGGAGGGCGTGCCCATCCGGATCACCGGGCAGGATGTTGAACGGGGAACCTTCAGCCACCGCCACGCCGTCCTGCGAGACGTAAACACAGGCAAGGCGTACACGCCGCTCCAGTCGCTGCCGCAGGCAAAAGCAGCCTTTGAGATCTTTAACTCGCCGCTTTCAGAATACGCTGCGCTGGGCTTTGAGTTTGGTTACAACATTCAGTCCGGCAGCCGCCTGGTGATCTGGGAGGCGCAGTATGGCGACTTTATCAATAATGCCCAGGCCGTGGTGGACGAATTTATCGTCTCAGCACGCGATAAATGGGGCCAGCTTCCCTCGCTGGTGATCCTGCTGCCGCACGGCTATGAAGGCCAGGGACCAGACCATTCATCGGGACGGCTGGAACGCTTCCTGAGCATGACAGTCGACAACAATTTGCGGGTCGCCAACTGCACAACGGCAGCGCAGTATTTCCACCTGCTGCGCCGGCAGGCAGCGCTGCTGCGAGTCGATCCGCTGCCGCTTGTGGTGATGACGCCCAAGAGCCTGCTGCGCCACCCATTGACCATCTCGCCGCTGGCGGCGTTTACGGGCGGCGGGTGGCAGCCGGTGATCGACCGGCAGCCGGTCCCAGGCGAGCAGGAGCTGCCCCCGGCGGAAACTGTGCGGCGCATGGTTCTGTGCAGCGGCAAGGTCTATGCCGACCTGGTATCCAGCGAACTCCACGCAGCCCACCCCGAGACGGGCAAGGCGCGGGTAGAACAACTGGCGCCCTTCCCTACCCATGAAGTGCGCGAGCTGCTGGAGTCGTACCCCAATCTTGAAGAGGTGGTCTGGGTGCAGGAAGAACCAGAAAACATGGGCGCATGGGATTTTGTCCGGCCCTACCTGGAGGAGATCACGAACGGGCGCTGGGCGCTGGGCAAAGTCGCGCGGCCGCGCTCAGCCAGCCCGGCGGAAGGGTCGAGCAATGTGCACGCGTATAACCAGAAGCAGTTGATCGAGCAGGCTTATGAGGAAAGGGTGAGGAATCATGGCAGTTGAGATTAAAGTTCCGGATATGGGCGAGTCGGTGATCGAAGCGACTGTCGCGCAGTGGCTGAAACAGGAGGGCGAGCCGGTTGCAGCGGGCGAGCCGGTGGTAGAGCTGGAAACCGACAAAATCAACCTGGAAGTCGGCGCGCCGCAGGCAGGCATCCTGCAGCGCATCGAAAAGCAGGCCGGCGAAAATGTCTCGGTCGGCGAGGTGCTGGCGTTCGTATCGGCGGATGAAGAAGCACCCCCGGCAGCAGCGGGCGAGGAGCAGGCCGGTGAAAGCAAAGATGAAGCTGCCGGGGAAGCCCCGCCTGAAGAGAAGGAATCATCCGGCACGTCTCGCATTACGCCGGTGGCGCAGCGCATGGCGCAGGAAGAAGGCATCGACCTGTCGCAGGTGACTCCATCAGGCAGCGGCGGGAGAATCACCAAGCAGGATATCGAAGCCTACCTGGAAAAAGGCCCTTCGGTGACCAAGCCTGCATCCGCAGCTACGCCTGCGTCCGCGGCCCCGGCTCCTTCCGCAGCCCCACCCGCGCCTGCACCAGAGACTCGCCCCGCAGCATCTCCTGCCGCGCCGCCCCTGGCGCGCGACGGGCGCGAGACCCGCGAACGCATGACCCGCCGCCGGCAGACCATCGCCCATCGGCTGGTCGAGGCGCAGCAGACCGCCGCGATGCTGACAACTTTTAACGAGATCGACATGAGCGCTGTGATGGACCTGCGCAAGCGGCGGCGTGAAGGGTTCAAAGAGCGCTACGGGGTCGACCTGGGGTTTATGTCCTTTTTCGTGAAGGCGGTCGTGGCTGCGTTGAAGAGCTTCCCCTACCTCAACGCCGAGATCCAGAATGACGAGATCATCGTCAAGCATTATTACGACATCGGCATCGCCATTGGCGCGGAAGAGGGGTTGGTCGTCCCGGTTGTGCGCGACGCCGACCGGCTGAACTTCGCTGAAATCGAGAGAGCGATCCGCAGCCTGGTTGCGAAAACCCAAGAAGGCACGCTGTCGCTGGACGATTTGCGCGGCGGGACGTTTACGATCACCAACGGCGGCGTGTACGGCTCGCTGCTCAGCACGCCGATCCTCAACCCGCCGCAGGTAGGGATTCTCGGAATGCACGCGATCAAAGAGCGCCCGGTTGTGGTGGACGGCGAGATCACCATCCGACCGATGATGTACGTCGCCCTGAGCTACGATCACCGCATCGTGGACGGGCGCGAAGCGGTGCAGTTCCTGGTTCGAGTCAAGGAGCTGGTTGAAGACCCCGAAACGCTGCTCTTCGGGTAGCCGGACCGGCGGTTAATTCAACCGTTTGGCCGGCTGGCGAATGATCGTCTTGAGGCGCTCCGGGGCGGTGCGGCGAAAGTCGCTCAGGTAAATTTCATGGTGCTTGCCGGTGAGCTCGCAGCCCTGCTCTTTAATGAAGCTGTGCAGCCGGGCGATGTTTGGGCCTTCTTCCGCGAAGGGGCCGATATGCATAATCTGCGCGGCGAGCCCCTCGTCATACACCTCAAACCGCACCTGTTCAATTGCGGGCAGTCCCTTCTTTTTAACGGCCTCTGCCCTGGCGCGCTCCACCCAGGCGGCATCCACCGGCGGCGGCTGGGCGATCATCATGGTCCAATACCAGCTGCTTTTGTCATCGACGCTGAATTCGCGCATATCCGGAACCCACCACAGGCCCTCCAGCGGCCCAACGGCATAATCAAGCCCCTCGGCCTTCTTAATCGCAAACTTGAGGGTGTATGAAAGCGAATACAGCGCCTCGATCGCCTCTTGATACGCCGGGCTGGTATTCGGGTCGCCGCGCCCGTCGATCATCAAGAAGTTGAGCGGCGGCACTTCCACCAGCGCCGGCGCTTTTGCCGAAGGCGAATACAGGTGTTTCAATTCTTTCACCAGGCTTAATTTTTCAGTCATTGTTTTTCCTCTTTTCGGAACCAGTCTCTTGAGAAGATGCATTCTTATAAGCCGCCGGCTGATAAGCCGCCAGCGCCGCCTCTACCCATTCGATCTCTGACTCGAGCATATAAATGGAACGGCTGAAGAGCAGATCGACATGCGGCGGCAGGGATACATGCTGCTGCGCCGCAGCCGCTCGATCAAGAGCATACTTCGCACGCAGCCGCAAAAGCCGGCTGCGCAGATCAGCACGGTAAGCCGCCAGCCCCTCTCGAACGTCTTCAGGAGCCAGCGCGGGTAAATTGGCCAGCGCCAGGTCGAAATCGCCGGTGCGCGGGCGCGGCTGCGACAGTCGCTGCCAAACGGCGTCGCGGAGGACCTGCTGCCCGGTTTCCGTCAGGCGGTATACCCGCCGGGCTGGTCCCCTGCGGCGCTCGCTGCCGGCATTATCGGCCTGCTCGGCGCGCAACTCGCTCACCAGCCAGCCAGACGCCTCAAGCTTATTGAGGACGTAGTAGATCGAAGAAAAGCCAATCTCCGTCCATTCGCGAAAACCGCGCTCCTCAATTGCCTGTTCAATCAGATAGCCGTGCCTGGGGCGCTCAGCCACCAGTCCCAGTACAGCCAGCTCTGTGTTCGTCAGCGTGTCGATCATCCGATTATCCTAATATAATAATATTCTAATATTAGAATAATAACCCGTCAAGCCCCAATATCCGCCAAAAGACCCACTGAAAACCCGTCTTTGGAAGGATCTGGATTCGCCTGATCCACATTAAGCTAAGGGCAGCAATAGATAGGAGACCGGCAGTGGAAAACGACGTTGTTCTGCAAATCAATCAACTTCAAAAGCGATTTGGAACCGTGCAGGCGGTTCAGAATGTCAACCTGTCCGTCCGGCGAGGCGAGATTTACGGCTTCCTGGGACCCAACGGGGCCGGGAAGACCACCACCATCGGCATGATTTTGGGCCTGATCCACCCGACTTCAGGCGAGATTTACCTGTTTGGCCAGCGCGTGCAGTCCGATGGCACAAATGCGCTGCGGCGCACCGGCGCGCTGGTCGGCGCACCCGCGCTGATCCCATATCTCACCGCGCGAGAAAATCTGCGCCTGATGGCAAAGCTCTACCCCGCCCTGCCCAGGGAGCGGATCGACGAGGTGCTGGATTTGGTTGGGCTACACGAAGCTGCTGACCGCCCGGCAGGAAAATTTTCGACCGGCATGAAGCAGCGCCTGGGTCTGGGCCTCGCCCTGCTCAACCAACCCGACCTGTTGATTTTGGACGAACCGACCAACGGCATGGACCCGGCAGGGATGCGCGAAGTGCGCCTGCTGCTGGCAGGGCTGGCCGAACAGGGCATGACGATCTTTTTGAGCAGCCATCTACTACACGAAGTCGAGCAGGTTTGCACCCACGTCGCAGTGCTGAATAAGGGCTGCGTGGTCGCAGAAGGTCCCGTCAAGAGCCTGCTCGGGCCCGGCAAGGGGCAGCCAACCGTAAGACTACGCGCAAATTCGCCCACTGAAACCGGCAGGCTGTTGATGCACATGCCCGGGACGCGAGGCGTGCAGGCCAACGGCGAATACGTGACGGTCAGCGGCGTGACCGGCAAAGCGGTGATCCAATATCTGGTCATGCATGGCGAAACCCCCGAAGAGGTGATGGTAGTGCGCCCCGACCTGGAGTCACTGTATCTAGAACTCACCCAGGAAAGCAGTCAGGAGCAGGGTTAATCATGTTCGGCAAAGTCCTTGCAATTGAAAACACAAAAATTCTGAAACAATCGATCTTCCGCATCGAGCTGCTGATCTCGTTCCTGCTGATCGCCGGGCTGATGCTGGCCCTGTACGCGATCTCTGCGGGTGATGTGGTAGACGGCAGTCAAGTTCAGGGGGACTCGATGATCGAGTCGGTCACATGGCCTGGTGCGTTCATCCAGGTGCTGCAGCTCAGCAGCAGCAGCGGGTTGGGCGCGATCCTGGTGATCGTCCTGACCGGGGCCGTCACAGCGCAGGAATTTCACTGGCGCACGCTGCACCTGTGGTTGAGCCGGGGCGTGCCGCGCGCCGGCTATGCGCTTGGTAAGTTCGCCAGCCTGCTGCTGCCGGTCCTGCTGCTGGTCACCGCCGGGCTGGCTGCCGGCAGCCTGACGACCGCAGCCGCTTCGCTTTCGATCAACGGCTCGCTGCGCCTGGAGCAGGTCGACGCAGCCCAACTGGTCATGGGCGTCTTCCGCACAGCCTATACGCTCCTGCCCTACGCCGCGCTGACCTTCCTCCTGGCGGTGCTCACCCGCTCTTCCGCCGCTGCAATTGGAATCGGGATGGCCGTCTCACTGGTCGGCGAAAATCTCGCGGCGCAGCTGTTGTCGATCATGGGCGGTGTGTTTGCAGAGGCGGTGAAATTCTTTCCTTCCAGCATGGCAAATGAAATTCTGCAGTTGAACGCGCGCATCGCCCCTGCGCTCGACACAGCAGCGAGCGCGCCGCTTTCGCCCGGCGCCATACCTTCCGCAGTCGGGATCCTGCTCTACACGGCGCTGCTCCTGGCCCTGGCGACCTGGAGCCTGAGCCGGCAGGATCTCACAGGATAATAGCCTGGCCGCAAGGCAATCGCTGGTAGAATCGAATTATGCGCTTTTCCTTCCGTCCTTTTCGAAAGCTGCAATGGCAGCTCAGCCTATCCTACACGTTAGTGGCAGCCGGCGCGCTGCTGGTGGTTGAGCTGGCCCTGATCACGCTGGGGCTGGTGTTTATCAACTCAGACGTGCTGCCAGGGATGCTGCTGCGCGGGTTCCGCGAGACGTTTAGCGTCAACCTGCGTCCTTACCTCGACCGCCCGGAACCAGACCTGCGCGGGCTGGATAATTATCTCTCAGCCTACCTGACCGAATCGACCTCCTCACCGCGCATCAACGGCGTGGGTGTGGACGGCGAGGGGCAGTTCTCCGGGCAAATCTGGTCGGCAAGCGAGTCACAGGATAACCTGGTTGTCCTTGACCCGCCCGGCAGGATTCTCTGGGCGCAGCACCCGGAGCAATACCCCGCGACCGGCGAGATGCTGGACCCTGACCTGATCCCAGGACTCCCGCAGGTGCTGCCCGCAGCGATGGCGAACGAGCGCGATCCGGCGCGGTTGTATACCCGCGTGGGCGACCTGCTGGTGATGGCGATCCCGATCGACAGCGAAGACGGGCAGCGGGTGCTGGGGATGATGGTCCTGACGCTCGAAATGCCGACCATCACCAACCCCAACTTCTTGCGCCAGCTGCTGCCGACCATCCTGGCGAGCGTGCTGCTGTTTACGCTGGCAGCCGGGCTGGTTGGGTCGGTGTTTGGCTTTTTCACCGCCCGGCGGCTGACTCGCCGGCTTGGCAGCGTCTCGACTGCTGCAGATGCCTGGAGCCGCGGTGACTTTTCGATCTTTATCCAGGATGCAGCTGACGACGAGCTGGGCGAGCTTGCCCGCCGCCTGAACGCAATGGCAGAACACCTGCAGAACTTGATGGGCGCGCGGCAGACTC
>Ga0134094_1000789_pt1 | contig 35476 bp, 34 predicted proteins | sample 5_1taG_FD_94458 | JGI IMG/M metagenome (GOLD analysis project Ga0134094, IMG submission 94458) | Switchgrass degrading microbial communities from high solid loading bioreactors in New Hampshire, USA - 5_19_20_110_A1 metaG | ecosystem: Engineered > Bioreactor > Semi-continuous > Anaerobic >... | reverse complement strand
CTTTTACCCTATGAGCATGAAAAAAGGTATTCCTTTCGTCATACTTTGGCAGGATTTAATCCAGAATATCCAATAGCCGTTCTTATCGGCCCGGAAGGCGGGTTTTCCGCGGAGGAGATCAGTCAGGCCCAAGAAAAACTGGGCGCTCGAAGTGTATCTTTAGGTTCCAGAATCCTAAGGACCGAGACGGCCGCGATAGCTGCCCTGACCATGGTCTTAACCCATTTTGGCGATCTTGGCTGAGTGTTTAAGGATAAATTGCTGTTAAGTTAAGGAATTATCAGAGTTAAGGAATTATCAGATTTGTTGGAGGATCGCGGATGAAAGTATGTTTTCTGACGCTGGGCTGTAAAGTTAATCAGACCGAAAGTGAAGCGCTGGCCCAGTACGCCGTTGAGGAAGGTTTCAGGGTGGTTAAAGAGGACGAGAATCCTGATGCGGTGATTATCAATACCTGTACCGTGACTGCTACCGGGAGCAGCAAGTCAAGAAAACTAATCCACAGGATAATCAAAGAGCATCCCGGCAGTGTCATTGCGGTTATGGGATGCTATTCCCAAATAAATCCCAACGAGGTTGCAGAAATAGAAGGCGTGGACCTGGTGGTGGGGACCCAGGACCGGAAGTTGATCTTCGATTATTTGAGGATGACCGGCGGTAAAAAGAAGGAGACTTTTAGTCATGTCAAATCTTTCAATCGGGATATGAAATATGAGGAACTGCCCGTTATAGTTCGTGAAAGCAGGATTAGAGCAATGCTCAAAATCCAGGACGGCTGCAACCAGTTTTGCAGTTATTGTATCGTTCCCTATGCCCGTGGACCTTCCCGCAGCAGGGAGCCGAAAAATGTAATTAACGAGGCAAAAGCTTTATTGGCTTCAGGCTATAAAGAAATTGTGCTTACCGGAATTCATATTGGAGCTTACGGGCAGGATTTACAAACGGACATTAATTTAGCCGGTTTAATTGCCGAGTTGGTACAGTTGGACGGGATGAACAGACTTAGATTGGGTTCCATCGAACCGCTGGAATTTACGGACGAACTATTGGAAGTGATTTCGTCGGCCGAGGCCGTATGCCCCCATTTTCATATACCTTTACAAAGCGGCTGCAACAGAATTCTGTCCGCCATGAAAAGACCATATACTACGGACTATTACGCACAGCTTTTGCAAAAAATCAGGGAGAGGCTACCTGAGGCCGCTTTGGCTTCAGATATAATGGCCGGTTTTCCCGGAGAAACTGAAGAGGAACACCAAGAGTCCTTAAGATTTATTGAAAGTTGTAAATTCGCCGGAATACATGCTTTCCCTTATTCTCGCAGACCGGGTACCATTGCGGCGGAGATGCCCAATCAGGTAGCAAATAAAACTAAAGCCAAAAGGGTGCGCGAAATTATTGAAATTGGCCAAAAAACCAAACAAAAATATATCCAACAGTTTATAGGAAAAGAGCTGGAGCTATTGGTGGAAAAAGTAACCGAAGACGGCGCGGCCCATGGACATACCAAAAATTATATTGAGCTTAAACTGCCGGCAAATTTAAGAACAGAACCCTTTCAACCGGGTCAATTGGTAAAGTGTATATTGAGAGAAGAATATATTACTTAACCTTTTGGTCAAACTTAAAATAAGGATTATAATTAAGATTAAGCATGTTTAATAAGCGCAAATAAGAAGGATGCGTTAGAATGAAGGATCGAAAATGGGAAAGATCAAACGAATAACCAAAGTGATCGGAATAATTTTGGCGGTGGTTTTGGTTTTAGGCTTTTTATTGTTGAAAGCTCCTCTTTATTACCAGGCAAGAAGCTATGTTGTAATGTATGCCTACAGTGCCTGGGAAAAAAAATTCAGCCTTTTAGAAAAAAACGACATCGTCCTGAAAATACCTGGGGGGCTCAGTACACCGGAAAAAGATTGGTTCCCTTTTGTCATGACCTTTAATGATGACAGGGGTTTTTCCGAATTTATGGGTAGGGATCTTTCTTTAACTATCCTTTACAATTTTGGGAGCTTTAGTTGGAATAGCAGTTCTTCCGCTTTCTTTGATAGAGATTCACCGTATTTTAACAGCTTTTATGGAGGATACGTAGTTCAGGAAAACGAACAAAATAAAATTTACGGTTTTACCGAGGAAGAGGAACTGAATCTGGAAGAAACCTTTGCCGTCCCTCAGTATGACTTTAAGTATTTGGTTCTGCAAAGTTTAGGCTGTCCGGCGAGTAAATTAAAAATGGAAATCCTTTCCCAGGAGATTACAAAAGATGTTGAGTATGTCGGATATGAAGATTGGGTCAGAATAGATTCTCTTATGCTGGTCAACAGTCCTGAACACAAATTTAAAGGCAGTAGAAGAGCATATATCCAATACGGCAACCCCTTGTTAAAAGACAATAACGAAGAATTTAGAACCATGGTTACCCATGGACGTATATATGCCAGGTATTTTCCGGAATATAACAGTACTGTTTATTTGTATATAATGTCCCCCAACATAAATACATTGAACCATTGCGACGAGTCGATATTGAGCAAAAGTGTTATTGCTTCCAAGTAGGGTGAATGAATAAAGCGGGAGTGTACTCAGACAAGATAATTGACAAAACGGGATAAGACGGGATGTGACGGGAGAAACCGGGAAAAGGATTCCTGTATACGCTGCACTCGTTAAAAGAGAGAAAAGAGATATTGAATCCCTTCCTGAAGAGTATATCATCCCAGTGGCCGAGTATCTGGCTGCTGAAGTGGAAGGCACACAGACCGCTTAATCGGCAAGACAAAAGGAGGGGCGGCCTCTCGGCTGCTCCCTCCTGGAAGTCTTTAATAACCTCGCTCTTTTGCATGAATCGCCTCATTATGAGGCGGCTGATACAAGAGAGTGAAACCTTGGAAATACTTCTGAGAAGTGATATAATTTTTGCCAAAAATCTTGTCCATTTTTGCCAAAAATCTTGTCCGGCTACAGGGAGTTAATAGACAAAAGCTTTATACCCAAGTCGAAGGCTTAATAAGTGAAAATATAAAAAAGAAATAAAAATAAGGAAAAGGGGATTACATTATGGAGAATTGTATTTTTTGCAAAATCGTTAAGAAAGAATTGCCATCGCAAACTGTATACGAGGACAATGAAATTTTAGCTTTTAAGGACATCAACCCGGTTGCACCAGTGCATGTCCTGGTTATTCCGAAGAAACATTTGAACAGTCTAAATGATCTAACCCCCGAAGACGGAACTGTAGTAGGCAATATTTTACTGGTTATTAAAAAATTGGCCGCAGAATTGGGTGTGGCCGATTCCGGTTATAGAGTCGTTGTTAACGTCGGTGCCGATGGCGGGCAACAGGTCGGACATTTGCATTTCCACCTTATAGGAGGCAAAGCTTTGGGAACGAAAATTTGCTGAGCGGTTTTATCCGGCCCTCTCTTGCTTGACGTGTCCATCTTCATCTTATATAATTAATCTGTTATCAGTCGGCCAGTGGAGGGAGGGATAAAAATGAGTGAAGTTAGAGTAGGTAAGAATGAATCCCTGGATTCTGCTCTCCGCCGGTTTAAGCGAAACTGTCAACGTTCTGGAGTATTAACTGAGGCTCGCAGACACGAGCATTATGAAAAACCAAGCGTCAAGAGAAAAAAGAAATCTGAGGCTGCCCGTAAGCGTAGATACAGATAAGGAGATGGCTTTATTTGTCCCTGAAGGATCGTCTTATTGAAGATATGAAGGCTGCCATGAAGGCTAAAGAGGAAGGAAAGGTCAGACTTTCCGTAATTCGTATGGTTCGGGCTGCTATAAAAAATGCTGAGATAGAAAAAGGAATAGAATTTGATGATACTCAGGTTACGGAAATAATTGCCCGTGAGCTCAAAATGCGGCGGGAGGCAATGGAGGAATTTGCCAAAGCTAATCGTCCGGAAAAAGTCGAAGAATTGCAGAAAGAGGCCGCCATCCTCATGGAGTATTTACCGGAGCAGTTGACTGAAGGGGAAATTCGGGACCTTGCCAAGGAGATCATCGCTGAAACCGGAGCTCAAAGCGTAAAGGACTTAGGTAAAGTCATGGGAGCTATCATGGCAAAAACTAAAGGTAGAGCAGACGGTAAGGTTGTCAATAGAATAGTGAAAGAACTCTTGCAATCTTAGTCTAGATCGATTAAATAAACTGCTGTTTCTCGTAAACAGCAGTTTTTTAATTCTTTTTTTGCTAAATATTGATCTATTTAGGCTTGGACTATTTCTTCCTTCTTGAGCATAGACATGCTATGAAGGGAGTGGCTGCTAATGTTTAAAAAGCTGCAAAAACAAGCCGGAGCTTTATTGGAATTTCCTTCTGATGTTTTGGCTGCTGGGCCCAAAATAACAATGATCGGGCGCTCGGAAATGACTATAGAACATTTTCAGGAGGTCATTCTTTTTAGTGATGAAGAAATCATCCTTAGCACTTCCGAAGGCAAGGTTGTTGTCCGCGGTAAAGAATTTGTCCTGACAACGGTTCAGCCCACCGAAGTTCATCTTCAAGGGTGGATTAAGCAACTAAGCTTTGAGGAGAACTGAGGGGGATAAAAGGTGTTTGAGAAAGTTTTTCGTTACTACCGTGGCCGAGTATATATTCGGGTTGAAGGGGAAGGGCTGGCGCAATTTATTAATGCAGCTTTGAAGGCCGGAATTGTTTTTTACAACGCTCGTAAACTTCCTGCTTGTTTCCTGGCGGAAGTTTCCACCCGGGATTTTCGCCGCCTGCGCCAAGCGGCTAAAAAAAGCGGGATAAAACTCAGTATCAGGGCGAAATACGGTTTTCCTTTTGTCGCCCGTCGCTGGCAGAAGCGCAAGGGACTGCTGGCAGGAATATTTATTATTTTTGCGGCCTTGACCATACTTTCCCAGTTTGTAATTTCTATTAGCGTGGAAGGCAATGAGCGTTTCAGCGATCAACAGATTTTAGAGGAAGCTGAAAAACTGGGTGTCAAAAAGTGGGTTTTGAAGAGTAAACTGGATCTGGAAGAATTAGGCAAAAAATTACAGGAGAACATGGATGGCTTGGCTTGGGTGGCTATGGATGAGAGAGGAACGAATATCAGAATCCGAGTGGTGGAGAAAACTTTGCCGCAAAAAGTTGTTTTTCTAGGGGATCTGGTGGCAGCCAAGACCGGTTATGTGGAGGATATCATAGTTATCCAGGGCCAGCCTATGGTTCATGAAGGCCAATTGGTGAAAAAAGGACAGGTGTTGATTAAAGCAGCTGGAGGTATGACGGAATACAGTTTCGATATGAATAGCGACATCGTTTCTAAGAATAATGTTGATGCTCCGGCAGCCAAGGGATTCGTCCGGGGACGAGTGTGGTACAGCATGGAGCAAAAAGTTCCTTTGGAGGAGGAAAAAATAGAGAAAACAGGTAAAATAGCCCACGGCTGGGGTATAAAAACCAAAGATCGAGTAATAATGATAACAAATCAAAATAGTCCTTTTTCCATGTCAATTAATGAAAGCCAAAGTTATGCCCTGCCGTCTTGGAGGAATTGGCGTTTCCCTGTCGAAATAATAAGGATACGGTATGAAGAAGTCCATAAAGTAACAGTAACCTATACAGTAGAAGAAGCAAGAAAACTTGCTGAAAAACAAGCCAGGGAAGCGTTGAAGAAAGAAATACCTTCCGACGCCAAGGTTCTTCAGGATCGGGTTAAGGTTCTTTCTTCGGAAAAAGGAGTGGAACATATAAGAATTGAAATCGAAACTTTCGAAGAATTGGCAACCTACCGAGAATAGCGGCATAACCGGCGATAATGGGGGAAAAATCTTGCGTCATGAAGCCAAACTGTTTCTCCAGAATAGCGAAGAGGCCTTAAGTCTTTTGGGTTTGGAAGATGTTCATCTTCGTTTTTTGGAAGAGCGCTTAGGCTGCCAGATTGTTGTTCGGGGCAATGAAATGACGGTAACCGGTGAAGAATGCCAGGTCAAACTGGCCCAAGCGGTGATAGAACAGCTTTTATCCCTGATCAGAAAAGGGAATAACCTTACGCTGACCGATATAAGCTATGTAGTTTCCAAAACTGAAGAAGGTAATGAACAAGATTTAACCCAGAGCCTTTCCAAGGTTATTGCCACCACCCAACGGGGCAGGCCCATTAAGGCCAAGACCTTGGGACAGGCTAAATATATAAAAACCATTGAAAAAGAATCTTTGGTTTTCGGTATCGGGCCTGCCGGTACGGGGAAGACCTATTTGGCCGTAGTCATGGCTGTCAAAGCTTTACGGGCCAAGGAAGTCAACCGCATAGTTCTGACCAGGCCGGCAGTGGAGGCCGGTGAAAAACTGGGATTTTTGCCGGGAGATCTGCAGGAGAAAGTCAATCCTTATTTAAGGCCTTTGTATGATGCCCTGTTCGATTTGTTGGGGCCAGAAACTACGAGCAGGTATATTGAAAAAAACACAATTGAAATTGCTCCTTTAGCTTATATGCGTGGCCGGACCCTTGATGACTCCTTCATAATTCTGGATGAGGCCCAAAATACTTCTCCCGAACAAATGAAAATGTTTTTAACCCGCTTGGGCTTTGGTTCCAAGGCGGTGGTAACGGGTGATATCACCCAGGTGGATTTACCGAAGGGGCATTATTCCGGACTTATTGAAGTGCAGCGTATTTTGGAAGGGATACCGGGGATTTCTTTCCATTACTTTACCGTTGATGACATTGTGCGCAATCCGCTTGTCCAAAGCATAATTCATGCTTATGAACAAAAAGGTGGCAATTCTTTAAAAAGAGAGGATTTATAGCCCGGTAAGGATGATGGATTTGGATAAAAATATAAAAAACATGTTTACTCCTATTGCACCTTATAAAAGCTTTAAATTAGTCTATAAGGTCTTAGTTTTTCTTTTATTCTTTTTGCTTTTTACTTTAATTTTATCTTCCGGTCTTTTTGTTTCCAAATTGAAACTGGAGAAGGGACAGCCCAGTCCCATACTGATTACTGCTCCTTACGATAAAAGTATTGAGGATTTAACAACTTATAGCGAGCTGCAGGAAGAAGCGGCCAATGCCGTAGAACCCGTATATACTGCTGATCAGACTCAGATTTCCATATTATCAATTAAATTGGATCAAGTTTTTCAACTGCTGGAACAACAAAAGAATTCCGAAGCGGATTTGCCCGGGAAACTCACGGAACTAAAGCAAAGTGACCCTTATAATTTATTGCCTGATGAGGTTCTTATTAGATTATTGCAATTAACTGATAACGAAATTGAACAAGCCAATCAAATTTCCAGCCGGATTATTATCGGCATGGCCGGGGATCCTACCAGCGGGGCTAAAGAGGAAAAAGAATTGTCCGACCTAAAGGATAGGATGAAACAACAGGTAGAAAAGTATAATATGGATAATTCCCTGAAAACCTTGGTTGAGGCTTTTATAGAGATTAATGTCAACCAACCCACTCTGGTCGTAGATGAGGAAGAGACGAAGAAACTAAAAGATATAGCCAGCTCCAGGGTCAAGCCCCAAATACGTGAATACAGGAAAAATGAAAAAATAGTGGGCCCCGGTGAAATAGTTGATGACCGAATTTATTCGGTATTGGAAGCCTATGGCTTGATTCAGATTAGTTCTCCTTGGAAACCTGCTGCGGGGATAGCCATTGAAGTCTTGGTTGCCATGATTATCCTCATCAGCTTCTTTTACCTTACAACTCCCGAACTATTTGAAAAATGGCACCGCCTTGTTTTGTTGGGACTTGTTATGGTTGTTACCCTGGCTATAGGTAAAGCTTTCTTGGCAATTAAAATCAGCGAGAGCACGGATTTAAATAATCTGACAGCCATTCTTATCCCGGCTGCCTGGGCTACCATGACAGTAACTATACTTCTGGGAGCAAGAATTGCCGTTGTGGTCGGAATTATCTTGGGAATCTTTGCCGGCACTATGGCTGACCCGGCGACTACCGGCACTTCCGGGTCCATGGCCGGACTTTTTGCCTTGTTCAGCGGTCTGGTAGGGATTCAAAGTGTGTCCAGACTTGACCAGCGTTCGGATTTGGCCCGGGCAGGCTTGATTGTTGCCCTGGTTAATATCGCCTTGGTAAGCGCCATAACTTTAATTCTCGATCTCGGCCTTACTTTCTGGCTAACAGGCTTTGGCTTGGCTCTGGCCAACGGTTTTTTGTCCTCAGTACTTACAATGGGTACTTTGCCTTGGCTGGAGGCGGGCTTTAACATTACCTCCGCGGTTAGGCTCCTGGAATTATCCAATCCCAATGCTCCTTTACTTAAAGAGTTGCTGATGGAAGCTCCGGGAACTTACCACCATAGCGTTTTGGTCGGCAACCTGGCGGAGACTGCAGCGGAAGAGATTAAAGCCGACTCAGTTTTGGTCCGGGTTGGAGCCTTATATCACGATATCGGTAAATTAAAGCGTCCATATTTTTTTATAGAGAATCAATTTGCCAAGGATAATCCTCATGACAAGATAGCACCGACTTTAAGTTCTCTCATCCTTATTTCCCATGTCAAAGACGGTTTGGAATTAGCCCGTGAGCATAAATTGCCGGAAAGTATTCAGGATATCATCGCCCAACATCATGGGAACAGTTTGGTTTCTTACTTTTATCATAAAGCTCTGGAAGAGAACCCTAATGTACCGGAAGAAGCTTTTCGTTATGACGGCCAGCGGCCTCAATCCAAAGAAGCGGCGCTGGTGCTTTTGGCCGACAATGTGGAGGCTGCAGTCCGCTCTCAAAAGGAGAACACTCCCGGAAAAATCGAAGGCCTTGTACGCAAAATCATAAAAGAAAAGCTTGATGAGGGTCTTCTTGATCAATGTGAACTCACTTTTAGGGATTTGGATAAGATTTCCACGGCTTTCGTTAAAGTATTAAGCGGTATTTTCCATACCAGGATAGAGTATCCGGAATTACCACCCAAATTTAAAGTTGCCGTGGAGGCTATGTCTAAAGAACAGGAGACAACTGAAGAGGAAATTAAGAAAAACAAAGATAAAACCAAAGCAGATGGCGATAGCGGGCAAAATAACGGGCAAATAATTATGGAAAAAGATAATGACAAAACGGACAACAATAAAATACAAGATAAGCAAGACAATAAAGTGCAGGATGATCAAAAAAATAATAAAGTATAAGAATAAAGCATATATACTTATAGTGACAAAGGAGCAAAATATTAGATGGAAATGGACATAAATTGGCAGGAGACCAGTGTCAGTGAAGCCGAACAGCAGGAGCTATGCAAGCTCCTGCGGGAAGGAATATCTCTGGCCCTGGATATTGGCGACGGTCCGGAAAATGCCGAGATCGGCTTGCTTTTGGTAGATAACGATACAATTAGGGATTTAAATAAGGCCTATCGGGGAGTGGATGCTCCAACCGATGTTTTGTCTTTTGCTTTGCGGGAAAAAGGAGAAGGGGAACCGGATATTCTGTTCAATTCAGTGCTGGATGAGGATCCGGTTCTTGGCGATATAGTAATCTCTGTGGAAAGGGCTCGTGCCCAGGCCGAGGAATTCGGGCATTCTTTTCGTAGGGAAATGGTCTATTTGGCCGTGCACGGTGTTTTGCACTTGCTTGGTTTTGATCATGAAAGGGCTGAAGAAGCGGCTATAATGAGAAGCAAAGAAGAAGAAGTTATGATCAGACTGGGCCTGCCCCGTTAAGTTCAAGTGAACATATGGAAAGCGGATAAAACTTATAGAGAGCGGGCAAAGGTGTTATGAACTTTGGGCAAAGTTTAAAAAGAGCTTGCAGAGGTATAATCTACTCTCTGAAAACGGAAAAGAATATGCGTTTTCATTTTTTGGCCGCTTTGCTGGTTATTGTTGTAGGTTTTATACTGCGCATTTCCAAAATTCATTGGCTGTTTATTATTTATGCCATAGGCAGTGTTCTGGTGGCTGAGCTTTTCAATACTTCCCTGGAAAGGGCCATCGATCTGGCTAAACCCGCTGTCCATCCTTTAGCGGGTATAGCCAAAGATATTGCGGCAGGAGCGGTCTTGGTAACCGCCATCCAGGCAGTGATCATTGGCTATGTTGTTTTCAGCGCTTACCTGTTTTAGTGGAAAAACAGATCAAGCAAAAGTATTGTCATAATCACAAACCATAGTAATAATTAAATCATAATAGTTGTTATTTGGAGGAGTAATTGAGGTTGGACAAGTTAAACCTGAATGACAATTATAGGGAATTGATCGCTCAAGCCAGGGAAGCTTGCTTCAATGCCTATGCCCCTTATTCCGGCTATCCGGTTGGTGCAGCCGTCTTGTGGGACTCGGGGCGGATAACAACAGGATGCAATGTGGAAAACGCCTCTTATGGTCTCACCGTTTGCGCCGAAAGAAATGCAGTTTTTCAGGGGGCTGCAAGAGGTGAGAGAAAAATTTCAGCCCTGGCGGTTGCAGTTCTCAATGACAAGATACCTTCCCCTTGCGGTGCCTGCCGCCAAGTGATCAGGGAATTCTGTTCTGATTGCGATATTTTATTAATCAATAGCCGTGGGGAAATAGCCCGGACCAGTTTAAAAACGCTTTTACCGGATTCATTCGGACCGGAATTTATTGGCAAATAACTGAGATTCTTGATTATGAGGAGTGTTAGTTTGGACAGGAAAGACAATTCTGATTTCCGTTCAGGATTTGTGGCCCTCATAGGCAGGCCTAATGCAGGCAAGTCAACCTTGATCAATACTTTGCTGGGCAAGAAAGTGGTAATTATCTCCGACAAACCACAAACAACCAGGAATAGGATTCAATGTATTCTTACCGAAGAGCGGGGGCAAGTAATTTTTTTTGATACGCCTGGGATTCATAAGCCTAAGCATCGTTTGGGGGAGTATATGAACACGGCGGCTATTACCGCCCTTAAAGGTGTGGATGTGGCCGTTTATGTGGTGGACGCTTCTGTATCCCATGGCAGAGGGGAAGAATATGTGCTGGATATTATCAGGAAAAGCGAAATACCTTGTATTCTGGCCCTTAATAAAATTGACTTGATCAAGGAAAATGCCATCCAGGCCAAAATAGATGAATACTCCAAATTGGCGGATTTTAAAGAGATTGTTCCGATCTCGGCTCTAAAAGCCGAGAATACTGGGAAATTGTTGGACTTAATCTTTGCCGAACTGCCTCCCGGGCCTTTATATTATCCCGCCGATGAAATTACCGATCAGCCGGAAAAGTTCATTTTGGCCGAACTGATCAGGGAAAAGTTGTTGGCCCTAACCCGGGAAGAAATTCCTCATTCCTTGGCCGTAGTAGTGGAAACCATGGAAGAGAAAAAGTCATTGATTAAAGTGGGAGCGGTTATTCTGGTGGAGCGTGATTCCCAGAAGGGAATAGTGATCGGCAAAAACGGCAGTCTTTTAAAAGAAGTGGGTCGTCTGGCCAGAGAGGATATGGAGAATTTGCTTGGCAGCAAAGTTTTTTTGGAATTATGGGTTAAAGTAAAGAAGGATTGGCGCAATCAACAGGCCATGTTAAGGGAACTGGGCTATAACATAAAAGATTTAAAGGAATAAATGAAAGGACTGAATGATTTTGAATCTAGCCGGCAGAATTGACTATACCCTGTTAAAACCCGAGGCCACGGAAAAAGACATCGTCAAACTTTGCCATGAGGCCGTAAAGTATGGATTCGCTTCAGTTTGCGTTAATCCAATATACCTATGTACGGCGGCTCGATTGCTGCATGGTACGGGAATCGCCCCCACCACGGTGGTTGGCTTTCCTTTGGGTGCAGTGACGAGCGAAACCAAGATTCAGGAGATTATTACAGCAAAGGCATACGGAGCAAGGGAAGTTGATGCTGTAATCAATATTGGCAGGATAAAGTCGGGAGACTGGAAAGTTGTGGAACGGGATGCGGCCCTTATGGTCCAGACTGCTCAGGGCTGCGGTCTGAAAATCAAAATTATTATTGAAACGGCTCTGCTCAATCCAGAGGAAAAAAAGAGAGCGGCGGAGCTGGTCAAACAAGTCGGGGCCGATTATGTCAAGACCTCAACCGGGTTTTTCGGAGGAGTAACTGTTCAGGACGTTATAGATCTTAAACAGTGGGTAGGGCCGGCGGTGAAAATCAAAGCTTCCGGCGGGATCAAAACCAAACAATTTGCGCTGGAATTAATTGAGGCCGGCGCCGAGCGGCTGGGGACAAGTTCCGGTCCGGCTTTGATTTCATGAACTGTTTGTTGCCGGAAGGCTTTTTGGCATAGTCCGGCGACAAAGTTGCTTGACGAGTGGGGTTAGCTTAGATGGCAGTATATAAGGTAGATGCCATAGTAATTCGAACCAGGGAATACGGAGAATCGGATCGGTTGATTACGCTGTTTTCCAGGGAAAAAGGCAAATTGGAAGCAGTGGCCAAAGGGGTGCGAAAGCCTAAAAGTTCTCAACGGGCAGGCACCCAACTTTTTACCTATGCGGATTTTCTTTTGCACCGAGGGAAAAACCTGGATACTGTTAACCAGGTCCAGGCCAGGGAGAGTTTTGTTCATCTCTGGAATGATTTGGACCGGACAATTGCCGCCTCCTGTATGGCAGAGCTTCTCGATCTGTCAACGGCCAGAGAGCAGCCTGAACCGGAGCTGTTTGTCCTGACCTTGAGCTTTCTTTTCTGGCTTAAAGATTGGGATCCTTATCTTGCCCAGGCTGCCTATGCCTTAAGATTGATGCTTGTCCAGGGGTATTTGCCTGTCTTGGATCATTGTCAGGAATGCGGCAAAACTTTGCTAAGCGAACAATCCTTTCTCAGCGCGGAAGCCGGCGGCTTGTTATGTTCCGTTTGCAAGAACAACAAAATTGTAAAAAGTCTTACTCCCGGGAGCCTGGCTCTTATGAAGCAGTTGGTCGGAGCGAAAGCGGACATATTGGCCCGCTTGCGTTGGAATCAAAAAATGAAAGAAGAAATTCTGGATAGCATATGCTATTTTTGTGAACAAAAATTGGAAAGAAAACTAAAGGCCTGGAGACAAGGGAGCAAATTATAAAAGGGAGTAAATAAAAAGGAGCCAAATAACCATAGGTTTCTTTTCATTATATATTCTAAAATTATGTCGAAAAAGCATATCTAATTGCAGGCCGATTGTCTACAATAACTGCCCTAAAACTACAAGTTTTTCAAATGTTTTGGTTTATAATGCTCAATGGTGTTATTTTGTTTGTTTTAGGGGGTTAAACTTATGCAGCAGGCCCAAATGTTGCAAGGCAGATCTCAGGCAGGCTTGGACCTTTTTGCCAAGATTCCTTGGGGCACACATATCTGTGGATTTTACAAAAAAAAGAGCGATTTGGCCAATATTGCAGTCCGGTATTTTAAAACGGGCTTGGAACGGAACGAATACTGCCTATGGGTGGTGGCCGAACCTATTTCCGTTGATGAAGCGGAGCGAATATTGGAAGAATCAATTGATTGTTTTGATACCTACCGCAGGAAAGGACAAATTGAGATTCTATCTTCTGAAGATTGGTACATAAAGGGCGGGAATTTCAAAAGCGAGTCGGTTTTAAAGGCCTGGCTGGATAGGCTGAATTGGGCCTTGGGTGTTGGCTATAAAGGTGCCAGGGTTTCGGGAAATATGACTTGGGTGGAAAAAGAGTACTTTAAAACATTAATGGATTATGAAGCCGAAATTGAGAAGAAAATCGGCAATTATAAATTGACTGCCTTATGTACATATCAGTTGGAACCATACGGGATTCATCAAATTATGGAAATCATTAATAATCATCAGTTATCTTTTTTTAATGGCGAATATAGATTTGATGGTTTGAATAGATATGCTTCCATGAATCTTGTGGGGAAAATGGCTGCCAGCATTGCCCATGAGATAAGAAATCCGATGACTACGGTCAGAGGTTTTCTACAGTTGCTGCAATCAAATGAAGAGTTGCAAAATTATAATTCATATTTTTCCTTAATGATAGATGAGTTGGACCAGGCCGACGCGACAATTTCGGATTTTGTGTCCTTGGCCAGGGGAGAAAAGCCGGTTGTCGTTGAAAAGAACTATTAACCCGTAAAAGCGGTTTGACATCCTATTTGTCTCAGATATATAATAAATAAAAAATTATGGCGCGTTGAAGGGAAGGAAGTCTGTGTTTGGTCCCTTATAGAGAGTCCGGGAAGGTGGAAGCCGGACAGGGAAAGCAGATGGGGCAGCCCGGAGCGAGTTAAATAAGGGGGTTCCTTTATAGGAACCAAGCAGGGTGGAACCGCGGGAAATGTACTCTCGTCCCTGCAGCTTTTAAGATGCTGCAAGGATGAGAGTTTTATTATATTTTCGGGAGGAAACAGTATGAAGTTCCAAGATTTGATTTTTAATCTCAACCAGTTTTGGAGTGAGCAGGGATGTATTATTGCCCAGCCTTATGATGTGGAAAAAGGGGCGGGCACGATGAATCCGGCAACCTTTCTCAGGGCTTTAGGACCGGAACCTTGGAATGTGGCCTATGTGGAGCCTTCCAGAAGGCCGACGGACGGGCGTTACGGGGAAAATCCCAATCGTTTGCAGCACTATTTCCAGTATCAGGTTATTCTGAAACCTTCCCCGGACAATGTCCAGGAATTATATTTGGAAAGCCTGGAACGTTTGGGCATAAATCCGGCTGATCATGATATCCGTTTTGTTGAAGATAACTGGGAATCACCGACTTTAGGTGCCTGGGGTTTAGGTTGGGAAGTATGGCTGGATGGTATGGAAATTACCCAGTTCACTTATTTCCAGCAATGCGGAGGAATAGATTGCAAGCCTGTCTGTGCCGAGATTACTTATGGCTTGGAAAGGCTGGCAACTTTTATCCAGAATAAGGACAGCGTGTTCGATATTGAGTGGGTTGGTGATATTCTCTACGGGGATCTTTATCTTCAAAATGAGATTGATTATTCCAAGTATAATTTTGAAGTCGCCAATGTGGAAGCTTTAAGGATTTGGTTCGATATGTACGAAAAAGAGGCCGAAAGAGCAATTGAACATGGTCTGGTGGTTCCGGCTTACGATTATGTCCTGAAGTGTTCCCATACATTCAACCTTCTCGAAGCCAGAGGTGCAATCAGTGTGACGGAAAGAACCGGCTATATTGCCCGTGTTCGCAACTTGGCCAGGTTGTGCGCCCAAGCTTATGTGAAACAAAGGGAAGAACTGGGTTTCCCACTGCTGAAACGGAAAGGGGAATAGAGCGATGAGCAAGGATTTTTTGTTGGAAATTGGTATGGAAGAAATGCCGGCCAAATTTGCGCCCGGGGCTGTTACCCAAATGGAAAACAATGCGCGCAAAATGTTGCAAGAGCTGCGTCTTAGTTATAAAGACCTTAAGGTTTATGTTACTCCCAGGCGTTTAAGCTTGTTTGTTCAGGATTTGGCAGAAAAACAGGAAGATATTAAGGAAGAAGTCAAGGGTCCGGCAAAAAAGGCGGCTTACGATGCTGCAGGCCAACCGACCAAAGCGGCCCTCGGCTTTGCCCGGGGGCAAGGTGTTGCGGTTGAAGACCTTTATGTTAAGGAATTAAACGGAGTACCTTATGTTTATGCTCAAAAGTTTTTGCCCGGGGAAGACAGCATTAAACTTTTGCCCCAATTTTGCCAGGATATAATTGCCAGTATTAATTTCCCCAAACCGATGCGTTGGGGTGATTATGAAGTCCGGTTTGCCCGGCCTATTCGTTGGCTGGTTGCTCTTTTCGGGGAAGAGATTGTTCCTTTCTCCTATGTTGGCTTACAGTCCGGAAGGACATCCCGAGGACACAGGACCTTGGGCGGCTATGTCCGCTTGACCCGCCCGGCCGAATATCTTGAAGCTTTGGAAGCCGCTTTTGTTATGGCCGATCAAGATAAAAGGAAAGAGAGTATTTGGCGGCAGGCAAAGGAATTGGCCGCCAAAGTGGGAGGAATTGTTGATGAGGATGAGGACCTGCTGACCGAGATAAACAATTTGGTGGAATATCCCACAGCTCTGCTGGGTGAGGTTGACATTAAATATATGATTTTGCCCGAAGAGGTAATAACCACTCCCATGAAAGAGCATCAGCGATACTTCCCGGTCCGGGGGGAAGACGGTAAGCTTTTGCCTTACTTTATTGCTGTACGCAACGGCGACAGTACCTCTCTTGACTTGGTAAAGGAAGGAAATAAAAAAGTGCTTAAAGCGCGTTTGGAAGATGCGGCTTTCTACTACCGGGAGGATTTGAAAAAACCCCTTTCCAGTCTGGTGCCGCAACTGGATAGGGTGGTTTATCATGACAAGCTGGGTACGGTTGGCCAAAGAGTGGAACGATTAAGAAAACTATCGGGTTTGGTTGCCGATTATCTGGGTTTGAATTCTGAAGAAAAAGAACTGGTGGATAGAACCGCTTTCTTAGCCAAAGCGGACCTTGTCACTCATATGGTTTATGACTTCCCTGAATTACAGGGGATAATGGGTTCCTACTATGCCCGCAGCAACGGTGAGCCTAAAGAAGTTTGCGAGGGTATTGCCGAGCATTATCAGCCCCGTTATGCCGGAGATGATTTTCCTCATTCTTATACCGGAAAAGTTGTTAGTATTGCCGATAAGCTCGATGCCATTGTGGGGGCTTTTGGTATCGGGATCCAGCCCACCGGTTCCCAGGACCCCTATGCCTTAAGACGACAAGCCTTGGGAATTGTCGGTATGCTAATGCAGGAAGAAAAAGACTTGTCCCTGCTTACTCTGCTGGAGGATTCTTACCGAATCTTTATCGACCAAAAAATCGATTTGGAACCTTTGGACAAAATCAGACCCGCTTTAGAAGAATTTTTCAGTCAAAGAGTCCGTTACTTGCTGCAGGAAAAAGATTTGCGCTATGATGTCATCGATGCCGTTCTGGCTCAACAAGCGGATAGGCCTTACAGCATTGCCTGCCAAGCCAGGACTTTGGCTGCCTGCAGGGAGAAAGAAGAATTTGTGTCCTATATCAATGCTTATGTGCGCTGTGCAAATTTAAGCAAGAAAGCCGCAGATGTTCCCTGGGCTTCCTCCGATCTGGCAGATCCGGCCGAAATCGACCTTTGGAATAACTTGCAACAAATTGCTCCCCTGGTTAAGGAAGAGCTTGCCAGGTTTGACTATTTTAAAGCCTATGCTCAGGCCGCCAAACTGATCCCATATATTGAAAAGCTTTTTGATGCCGTAATGATCATGGTAGAAGATGAGAATCTCAGAAACGCCAGACTTGGCCTGCTGCAAGAATGTGTAAAGACACTTGGTTGTTTGGGTGATCTTACCAAGTTGGCTTAAGAAAAAGCTTCCGGTTAAATTTTGGGCAGACCCTGAAAAATATATTTAAAATAATAACTAAAGTATAAAGAAGGTGTCTTTATCGTTAATGGCACCTTCTTTTTGCCATTAAAGCCAAAAGCAATAATGTAACATAATATTAAAATAATGTAATATATAATAAATTTTAATCCAAAAATGATATAATAATTGGGCAAATATATAGTATTTATTTAAGTTATATGGTTAAATTAAAGTAGCATATTTCTGCATTCTGCCAAAGTTTATGACTAATTATTTTTTTGCTGGAGGTAAGGGCATGAAGCTGTCGGAACGACAGGAGAAGATTGTGGAACTGGTTAAAGGATCGGGTCCCATGACCGGGGAACAGATTGCCAACCAGCTTAAAGTGAATAAAGCTACTTTAAGGGCTGATTTAACGATTCTTACCATGACCGGGGTTTTGGAAGCCAGGCCCCGGGTAGGCTATTTCTATAGGGAAGGAAGATCATTAATTGCCGAAAAGTTGCACCGTCTGCGGGTGGATGATTTCAAATCCATTGCGGCCGCAGTGAAAGAGAATGTATCCATTTATGATGCAGTTGTGTCCATGTTTACGAACAATGTCGGCAGTTTGATTATTGTCGGTGAAGAACAGGAATTGAAAGGTATGGTTTCGCGTAAGGATATTATTAAAGCATCTTTGGGCGGTCTGGAACTGCTCAAAGTTCCTATTGGCGTTATTATGACCAGAATGCCGAATATCGTGATGACCACTCCCGACGAATCCGTTTTAAATGCGGCTAAGAAACTGGTACAGCATCAAATTGACACCCTGCCTGTGGTTGAAAGTTATATTGGCCCAGATGGAAAGGAAAGGTATGAGGTTGTCGGCAGGTTCACCAAAACCAATGTCACCCAATTATTTGTAGATTTGGGATATTAGGCTGAAAGAGAGGTACTGTTTAGTGACGGAACAAAATCCAATTCTTTATGTGATATCGGATGCTTTGGGAGAGACGGCAGAATTTGTAGGCAAGGCGGCAGCAGCTCAATTCAACGGTGTCAAGATTTCAATCCGGCGAATTTCCTATGTTTTGAATGAAAGCCAAATCGATGAAATACTGGAGGAAGCGGCTAAGGAAGAAGCTATTTTGGCCTACACCCTGGTGTTGACCAATCTAAGGATTTACATAGAAAAAAGAGCCAAAGAGATGAATCTGGTCACCATAGATATTTTAGGGCCTTTGATTGATGCTTTAGCCAAAAAAACCAATATGCAGCCTAAAAATACCCCCAACATCCTGCACCGCTTGGATGAACAGTATTTCCGCAAGGTGGAAGCGGTTGAATTTGCAGTTAAATATGATGACGGCAAAGACCCGCGTGGAATACTTTACGCCGATGTGGTTTTAATCGGGGTTTCCAGGACATCCAAAACCCCTTTAAGCATGTATTTGGCGCATAAAGGAATAAAAACAGCCAACATTCCGCTTGTGCCGGAAGTAAAACCCCCGAGGGAACTGTTCGAAGTCTCTCCCAAAAAAGTTTTTGGCTTAACCTTGGATCCGGAAAAACTAAATGAAATCCGCAGGGAAAGGCTTAAAACCTTAGGTTTGGGAGTATCGGCAGATTACGCGAGTTTGAACAGGATAATGGAAGAAATTGAATATGCCGACAAAATAATGAAACAAATCGGCTGTTTGGTTATAGACACCACTTCCAAGGCTGTAGAAGAAACAGCCAGCATAATTATGAAAAAAATTTATCAAGGAGGGCGATAAGAGATGGGTAAAAAATATGTGTATTTGTTTCAGGAAGGAAATGCTCAAATGCGCGACCTTTTGGGAGGAAAAGGAGCCAATTTGGCTGAGATGACCAATATCGGGCTTAATGTTCCCCCGGGTTTTACGGTTACCACCGAAGCATGTAGGGAGTATTACGCCGGGGGAGAGAAATTCCCGGAAGGTCTTTGGGAACAGATATTACCGGCTGTGCAAAAGGTTGAAGCGGCCAGTGGCAAAAAATTCGGTGATCCGCAAAATCCTTTGCTTGTTTCGGTTCGTTCCGGGGCAAAGATTTCTATGCCCGGGATGATGGATACCGTTCTCAATTTGGGCCTAAATGATAATACGGCGCAAGGTTTAAGTCTGGCCACCAATGACGAAAGATTTGCCTACGATTGCTACCGCCGCTTTATACAAATGTTCGGTAATGTTGTTTTGGGGATTGACAGCAATGAATTTGAGCGCATTTTGGAACAAGTAAAAGAAAAACAGGGCGTTAAATATGATTCCGAATTAAGCCCCGACAACCTAAAAGAATTGGTGCAAAAATTTAAAGCCGTAATCTTGAAAAATACCGGCAAAGCCTTCCCGGATGATCCCTATGTCCAATTAAAGGAAGCCATAACTGCGGTTTTCAGATCCTGGAACAACCACCGAGCTCAAGTTTACCGCAAAGCGAACGGTATCCCTGACGATATTGGAACGGCAGTAAATGTCCAATGCATGGTTTTTGGCAATATGGGGAATGATTCCGGCACCGGGGTTGCTTTCACCCGCAACCCTTCCACCGGAGAAAAGGTTTTATATGGGGAATTTCTGATGAATGCCCAAGGGGAAGATGTGGTTGCAGGCATACGTACCCCTATGCCTATTAAAAACTTGGAACAGGAAAATCCGGAAATATATAAACAGTTTAAGGAAGTTGCTGCCAATTTGGAAAAACATTACCGGGACATGCAGGATATTGAATTCACCATTGAAAAAGGAAAACTGTATATACTGCAAACCCGTAACGGTAAATGCACCGTTTCCGCCGCCATACGCATAGCTGTTGACCTATGTAAAGAAGGCCTGATCAGCAAGGAGGAAGCAGTCAAGAGAATCGATCCCCAACAATTGGACAAACTTTTGCATCGACGGATTGATGAAGATGCGGTTTTGGACGTGGTGGCCACCGGTTTGCCGGCTTCACCCGGGGCCGCTTCGGGCAAAATTGTTTTTGACGCGGATAATGCCGAGAAGCTAGGTTTAAAAGGGGAAAAAGTTATCCTGGTGCGGACTGAAACAACTCCGGATGATATTCATGGGGTACTTGCCGCTCAAGGTGTTCTCACCAGCCGAGGAGGCATGACCAGCCATGCCGCCGTTGTGGCCAGGCATATGGGGAAACCGGCTGTCTGCGGCTGCGAAAGCATTAAAATCAATTATGAGGAGAAAAAAATGGTCATCGACGGGGTGGAATACCTGGAAGGCGACTATATTACGATTGATGGAGGCACAGGAAGGGTTATCCGCGGGACAGTGCCGATGAAAGATCCGGAAATCGGTGAAGATTTTCAAACAATTCTGGCTTGGGCGGATGAATTCAGAACCCTGAAAGTACTGGCCAATGCCGATAATCCTGTTGATGCGGCCAAAGCCAGGGAATTCGGCGCGCAAGGGATAGGCTTGTGCCGGACTGAACATATGTTTATGGACACAGCGCGGTTGCCTATTGTTCAAAAAATGATTCTGGCTCAAACTTTGGAGGAAAGGCAGGCCGCTTTGGATCAGTTATTACCTATGCAGGAGGAAGACTTTTACGGAATATTAAAGGCCATGCATGGCCTGCCGGTCACCATTAGATTGTTGGATCCTCCGCTGCATGAATTCCTGCCCAATAAAGAAGAGTTGCTGGAAGAGATTATTACCATAAAGCTTACCAAAGATTTGGCAGATAAAAAAGTAAGGGAAGAACTGTCTTCCAAAGAAAATCTACTTAAAACGGTGAGAGCCCTTTCAGAAATGAACCCGATGCTGGGTCATAGAGGTTGCCGCTTGGGGGTCACCTATCCCGAAATTTATGCTATGCAGGCCAGGGCCATCTTTCGGGCAGCGGCCCGCTTGGCGAAAGAAGGATATAAAGTTTATCCCCAGGTGAAAATGCCTTTGGTCATTCATTATAAGGAACTGGAAATGCTTCGCCGCCAAACCGAAGAAATAGCCCAAGAAATTATGGCAGCCCAAGGTGTAACTATTGACTACAGTATTGGGACAATGATTGAGTTGCCCAGAGCTGCGCTTACCGCCGACGAGATTGCCAAATATTCGGATTTCTTCTCTTTCGGGACCAATGATCTGACTCAAACCGTTTTAGGCTTCTCCCGGGATGATGCGGAGGGTAAGTTCTTGCCCGTTTACATCAACAAGCAAATTCTTGAAAACAACCCCTTTGCCGTTTTGGACAGGGAAGGGGTCGGCAAGATTATGAAAATTTGCGTTGAGCTGGGGCGCAAAACCAATCCCGGCATAAAAATAGGCATTTGCGGCGAACATGGAGGGGACCCGTCTTCGATCGAATTTTGCCAAGAAATAAACCTGGACTATGTATCCTGTTCTCCTTTCCGGGTACCGATAGCCAGATTGGCTGCCGCCCAGGCGGCGCTTAAAATGGCATGACAAAAATAACAGATTATGTTGTTATCAGCAACAAATTAATCTAGACGATTCCGGGGGCCTACTCGTTATCAGCGGCTGCATATGATGATCTGCATAAAGAGTGGGCGTAGAAATACGTCAATGAGGATGACACCGCAGAAGGTAGAGCTTTTGTCCCAGTATTGGGGCAAAAGCTTTTTTATTTTTGCCAAGGTGAAGCAAATTTAAAAGTCAAAATAAGCCGGGTGCAGCCGTATTTTAGGGGGAACGTTTTTTGTTTAAGTTATTTATTTAAGTTGTTTATTAAAAGGAAGTTATTTATAATTGATAGGGTAGCTCCTAATGATTGAGCTTGTCTTTCCTCCAATGTAAAATTATGAAGTTTAATTATTTAAAATCGTGCTAAGGAAAGTAGGAGTTGGACAGTGAATTACAGTGAATTTTACTTAAATGAAGCAGCTCACACAGCGGATTTGGAGGTAAAAAGCATTGGTTATGGTTGTGAAATATGCATCCTCCCGGTAAACTACGCTTTTGGAAATTATAAAATGCATAATGGTAAACGAGTTTGTAAATTCTGCCGCAACTTTGAAAAACCTCATTATTGGGGCGAAGAAGAATTTATTAAGGATATTAACCTTCAAAAAGGAGAAAAAATAGGAGTTACTGTAAGTGGAGGAAAAGACAGCCTGTATGCATGGTTTAAGCTTGTGGCGTTTTTCGGGCCGGAAAATGTGATAGCTTTTAATCACCTGAAATGCGGCCTTGTGCATCCGGTGGCAATGCTTAACCTGGAACGGGCTAAACGAATCCTAAAGACGGAGTTAATAGTAATAAGGGATGAGGGTATGCTGCCCCGATTCAAAAAAAATCTTGAAGCTCTTTTAAACCATCCCAGTCCGGAGATGGTTCGCGTGGCTTTATGCACCGGCTGCCGTTATGGGATAAGCGAGGCGATATATAATGTCGGGAATGAAATGGGGATTAAAAAGTACGTTAGTGCAGCTTCCAATCTGGAATTAGCTCCGTTTAAAGAAGAATTGTTGGCCGATAAGGGTAACGGGGATGATACCAGAGGTTTGTTAAAAGGCTTGGAAGAAAACAAGGGCTATGAATTCGATGACAACATTAACATCATTTGGCGTGATCATAAATATAAATACAAAGGCAACCTTTCGTCAGACGATAAAAAAGTAACCGATTTTAAAGGGTATCAACTGTTTGATTTGGACAAATATATACCCAATAACCCCCAGTCAATTGAACAGTTTGTAATTAAAAATTTGGATTGGATACGCCCGGAAAGAAGCTGGCATTATGACTGCATTGTTGAAGAAATGAAGGACGTATTTTACTATGGACTTCTCGGTTATACAGAAGCCGATTTTAAGTTGAGTGCAATGGTGCGCCATAAACTGATTACCAGAAAAGACGCTATGCACCAGATAGAAATTGTACGGACCATAATTCGCAACAGTTATCCTCAGACCGAAAAATTTCTGCGAAATATGGGACTGGAACATTTAATCGAGCCAATGCGTGAATTTTATACTAGAAGCCCATATCTTAAAACGCCTGCTGACAGTATTTATGCCAGGGCTTAATCAAAATATGTATAATTATATATGTTCAAACTGCATGGCCGGGACGGAACATAACAGACATGAGGTGTCAAATTTGAAGGACCTAACCATTTTCATTAAAGATATCGGTTTCGACACGGGTGTTGTAGTCTCAGTGCGTCATTTGTCAGCTCTGTTGAGGCGGAATAATATTGATTTCGAAGTCTGTTGGTATAAAGATGACAGGGACCTGTTGGAGCAAATAATAAAATGCCAAAGTAAATGTATTAATTTGCAAGTACCAAGTTTTAGCGACGAGATTATGAACAAAATATTAGAATTAAATAAGAATATTGTGCTTTCCATTCATTCCACGATGTGTAATTTGCAAGTGGAAGAAGGAGTTTTGGGCCGTATTGTTAATTGGAGCAAAATGAATAACAAAAGATTCAGAATAACCTGTCCTTCTCTTTGCGAAACGGAAGGTTTCAATACCTTTTCCCGTGTGAAATTCCTCTATTTGCCCAATACATTTTCCTATGAGCTAAATAAGGCCCAGATTGAAAGAAGTATAGATGTAAAATGCAAGGCAATGAATCCTATTAAGATAAGCCTTTTTTGTGCCTATCGACCTTTTAAAAATATGATTACCCAGGTTGTGGCGGTTGCAAAACTGGCCCAAAAGTACCCTGTGGAATTACACCTGTTTGAAGAAAAGAGTGAAAATCCCATATATAAAAGCATTTTACAAATTGCGGAGCAGACGGGTTTAAAACTTGTTTTACAACAGCAGTTGTCTAACATGCAGTGTTTTGAGCTTACCCAGCAAATGCATCTGGGACTGCAAATATCCCTTAGTGAGACTTTCTCCTATGTGGCATTTGAACATATGATTTCCGGAGTACCGGTGGTTGGTTCTCACTCTATCCCCTTTTCAAGCTTGATAGCCAAATACAGCGACGTCAATGATATGGAGCGCTGCATGGAGGATATTATTTGCTCGGCGGACAGATATAAAGAGTATGCGCTTAAAAGCAGAGAAATTGCGGAGGAGATTTTGACCAGAAACAATAAGGATGCTCTTAAAACTGTTTATAGAATGATAAATGCCAGGGAGTAAATATGGAAATTAAAAAGGAGATACAATTATTTTTTTCCCCGGATGATTATATAAGTTGGTACGTAAAGAATCAGGAAGAACAAAAAGGAGTTTGCACAAATACTTTTGTCCTGCGGGAAGAAAACGAAATTGTCCTTGATATTGAGTTACAGAATAATAAGGCCGGAGCTCAACAACAAACGGCGGATTTGGAATTATGTTTTTCAGTGAGTTCAAACAGATTGCCGTTATCACTGCTTAGATATTGCTATCCTGGGCGAGAGTTTGTTTTGTCCGGCGAAAACTGTGATTTTGATTGCGCATATGGCTACCGTTTTCCTCTTTCCTTTGTAAGTGCCTTTTATAAAGAAAAGGGTGTAACTTTGATTTTTGATGATCAAAAGCAAAGCTCTGTCGGCATACAAAAGAAAAACGACAGTTTCCGAATTGTGGCCCGGTATAAAAATGTGCCCCTTAAGAATGGACACCGCAGAATAATCTTGTTTTTTCACGGCAGTGACTGGCACCAAGGCTTTAAGAGATATAAAAGTTGGTATAAAAACAAATACCAGGAGAATGAAAACATAGACCAACGACTGGCCGGTTGTTACCATATCCGCCGCTATTTTTTTAACTCCCGATTTTGCCGAAGCGCAATCTATAACAATCAAAGATATAACTTCATCAATCAATATAACGATGATCGAAACGAGGTGGGAGGAATTGATGTGGCGCTTTTATTTGACTATGCTTATACACTCCCAAATAATATTCGCTGCGGAAATCGTGAACCGTTTAAAAACCTTACGGAACTTGATGAACTTAACCGCCAGCTCAAAGCCTGCCAAAAAAAGAGCAAGCTTGTCGTTTATGCCTATTTCGATCCCTATTTAATTCAAGACGGAAGTGATTTTGACCTGGATTATAGAACCCGATTGCCTGTGCTTAACCACATGGGTGAAATGCACCATATATGGAGCGATGATCAATGGCATCCTTGTTTAAGCACAAAACAATGGCCAACAGAGAGTGTGAACTATTTGGCTAAGGTTAGTGAAAAACTTGCGGTGGATGGTTTTTATCTTGATGAATTGGGAAACGGCGAGCAGTTTGTTTGCCATGACGCAAGGCACGGCCATGAAGTACCTTTAAATCAAAATAAATCTGAGTATAACTACACGAGATTGTTAAAGACTAGATTTCCCCAAAAGCTGTTTATGTGTGAATTTTTCCCCGCCGACAGCAATGTTTCCTTGTTTCCTTCCATGTTGTCCGATTCCAAAACGATTGTAGATATATGTCGTTTTGCTTTTCCTTATAAAAAGATATTCAAAATAATTGATTGCGATCGCCCGATAGGCAACAATACATGGGATATCAATAAAATATTTTTTAACGGAATGGGCTTATGGCTGGATAACGACTTACATAATCCGGAATGGTACTCATCAGAAGTTAAAACATTAATTAAAAAACACTATCGGATTTTAAAAAATTACAGCAGGATTTTTGAGTCCACAGATGTGGAACCACTTATACCTACAAGTTCAGATGCTATTCTGGCTCATAGGTTTACGAAACAAAACGAAACAATCTTCACGTTTATCAATATTGACGCCCAAAGTGAAGAATGTTTTCTGGAGCTTGAAGAAAAATTTATCGATCCTTACGATATATACAACAATAAACCGGCCGAAATCGCCAGGCGCAACGGCCGAAATTGCGCAAAAATTAAATTGGAAGCCCATTCGGTAGGATGTATTTATGTAAGGGAGTCAGTTAAAATCTTTTAACCTAGGGCTTATATAAGGTCACTTTTTTTATTTTGAGCAATACAAATTTTTTAGAGAATGATAAAATAAATATGGTAATATTTAAAAAATTAAAATTAGGGAACAATTAAAGACAGTGCGCCAATTTGATTATTATAGATGAAAAAAGGAGAGATATCTATGAACTTAAAAGGAAGCAAAACATATGAAAATTTAATGAAGGCCTTTGCCGGTGAGAGCCAGGCAAGAAATCGCTATAATATTGCCTCGGCTGCCGCGAAGAGCGAAGGATACCATGTAGTGGCAAATGTATTTGATTATACCGCGGACCAGGAAAGGGTTCACGCCAAAGTTTTTTATCAACTGCTAAAAGACTATACGGGCGATACCATTCAAATTTCCGGGGGTTATCCCGTTGATTTGTACGAGGACACGGTTAAGGCCCTGAGAGCAGCTCAACATAATGAGTTGGAAGAATGGGGCGATGTATATAAAAGTTTCGGTAAAATAGCAAGAGAGGAGGGCTTTACAAAAATTGCCCATACTTTTGAGGCCATCGCCAATATCGAAAAAGTTCATGCCGACAGGTTTGGAAGATTGGCTGACGAAATAGAAAATGGAACCATATTTAATAGGGATGAGGAAATTGTCTGGATATGTACCGTATGCGGCAATATTCATGTAGGCAAAGAAGCGCCGAAAATTTGTGCCGTATGCAATCATCCTCAAGGATTCTATATGCCCTTTGCCGAATCCCCTTATGAAAAATAAATTTATCTAAAAATATTTTATGGCAAAACAAAGGGGACGTAACGAAATTTAAGCTCGGAACGTCCCCTTCGATTATGGTTATTTTTTCCGAACAGGAATCCAAACTTCGCTATAAGCGTAGTCTTTTTTGTCTTTGTCCATTTTAGTAAAAGAAAAAATAGGAGCATTTATGATTTCGTAATTGGAAGAGGGAAGCCATTCGGAATATACACTGGCCATTGTTTGCTGTAACGTAGCAGGAAAGGGTCCCTCATTAGGAAATACTGCCCAGGTGCAGGCCGGAACCGGCACTTTTTCCAAGCGCTCACTTACTTTATCTTTAGTTGTCAAAACCCCTATCATATGAGTTAAATATCCCTCTTCCTTTAAAAAATTGGCATCGGCATCATAGGAAGCATTGATAATTTCATAAGGAGCAATATTTTGCAGAGCGTGCATTTCTTCTTTTTGTTCATCCGTTATGCTTTCGGCAAGTTTGACAATCTCATAGTTAATTCCTTCAAATTGCATAGGAACGCGTTTAGTTACACCGACTAAATTGAACGCCGGTTTGTCGACAATTCTGAATTCCATAGGAGTACCTCCTTTAACGGTTATTACGAATGAGAGTCTGGGAAAAGATTTGGAGACCTTTGTTTTTAAAATCTCTGAGGGTAAGAAACCACTCCATTTTTTGAAAGCTCTGGTGAATCCGTCAATTGACTGGTAACCATATTTAAAAGCGACATCGGTTACTTTTTCTCCGTTTAATAAATCCTTATTGGCCTCGGACAACTTCCTGTTTTTGATATATTCACTTAGCGTAAACCCGGTAAGATAAAAAAATACTTTTCGAAAGTGATGATCAGACATCCCGATTAATTCAGAAACCTTCTCAAGCGCCAAATCATCGGTTAAATGTTCTTCAATATAGTCAAGAACCTGATTTAATTTATTTAACATTAACTCCCTCCCTTTTTATATGTACATAATACCAAAGCCAATGGAAAAAATGCTCGACTTTAATAAACTTGATAAATCGAATTGTTCTTGGAAGTTGGAGGGTTTTGTGTTTATGAATTATTTATATTATATATGGGATATCATTTTTTAATAGATGGGCGGAACGGACCCTATTAAGGCGGCAGGAAATACCCTTTCGGGAACACGGAGTACCAAGAGGAAATGGGGTGGAGAAAGATTAATTTTCATACCGGAGGCAGGAGAAAGAAATGTAAATGGAGGGAGTTATATGGATAACGGCATTAATAGTATTGATAACCTTTTTGAAAACACCATCAGGTATTTTGACAATTTATGGCCCAAGAAAGATCAAAAGGAAAAAGATCGGCAGGAAGAAAAAAAGTCTCTATGGGACAACAGGGCGGAACAATTTAACAGTTACGGCACTGATGAGCGCAGGGAAAAAATCGTCGCTTTACTGTTGGGAAAAAACATGCTGCATAAGGAAAGCACAGTATTGGATATCGGCTGCGGGCCGGGAAAATTTGCCCTGGAATTTGCCCGGATAGCCAAACATGTGACCGGAATAGACATTTCGCCCAAAATGCTGGCCTATGCCAGGGAAAATGTCGCAGCCGAAGGTTTGACCAATACCGAGTTCAGGCAACTGGACTGGGAAACCGCGGACATAGCCGAATTAAAATGGCATAAAAAGTTCAGCCTGGTGACGGGAATTATGTCTCCCGCTTTTAGCAGCCGTGAAAACCTGGAAAAAATGATAGCGGCCAGTAATGAGTATGGTATGATATGCCATTTTGTTAAGAGGCAGGACTCCCTCGAAGAAGAGCTGAGGAAAGTTGTTCTCGGCCAAGACAGGTTTGATGAATTCGGGCATCGGGAGCTTTACTGCAGCCTGAATATCCTTTGGTTGTACAAATTGTATCCCGAGGTTGTTTATTTTGATCTCGAAAAGGAAGTTGTGCTTTCGGTGGAACAATCCAGTCAAAATTTTATTAACAAGTTTGCCTGTTCCACTACCTTGACTGAAGAGCAGCGGGCCAAAATTGTTAAGATTTTGGAGGAAAAGGCGGAAAACGGTTTACTTAAGGAAAGGACCGTTTCCAAGGTGGCCTGCATATGTTGGAGGAATAAATAGCTTTCGTTATCATTATAAGTTCTGTTGCCATTGCTTGTCCCAGAATGGAAAGCGATTTCAATTCTGGGACAAGCATTTTATCAATTAAGAATTATATCAATTAATGTAATTATCAATGACAGATTTTTAGGCGATGATTATTGTAAACCATATTCAGTATTTTGGTTTACAATGGCAGTTAAATTGATTATAATAGCTTTTAAATACTTGTGAATTATAGAATTATGGAGGAGCAAAATGAGTGACAGCACTTCACTGAACCTGCGTTTGACTGTTTATGCAGCATTGTTTACGGCATTGATTATTATTGGAGGTTACCTTTCCATCCCGTTGGGCGCTGTCCCGATCGTGCTGGCGGATTTTTTTGTTATGCTGGCGGGGCTGTTCTTGGGCAAGAAATGGGGCTTTGCCAGTGCGGTACTCTATGTTTTTTTGGGAGCGCTGGGTCTTCCGGTTTATGCGGGCGGAAAGGCGGGTCTGGCCGTCCTATTCGGGCCGACAGGAGGATTTTTGTTCGGGTATATAGCCCTTGCTTTTATGGTTGGACTCATCGCTTCCCAGAAAAGGCCGTCTGTATTAAGAAACCTGACGGCATTGATTACAGGGAATATTTTTCTCTATGCTTTCGGTATACCATGGCTGAAAACAGTGCTGAATCTGTCCTGGGAAGCGGCTTTGGCAGCCGGGTTGACGCCCTTTATCCCGGGGGCAGTAATCAAAATCATTGTGGCGGCGGCTATCGCTCAAGCATTTCTGCCCCGGTTTAAAAAATCCCTTGCCGGTTATGTGGAGCAAGCGGAGGAAAAGGCAGAGCAAGATCAAGGGTAAAATGCAAAGAAAAATGCAGAGCGTAATGTAGAGCAAGCGGAGGAAGAGTAATAGTAAAATGTCCGAACATAATAAGCCTGTTATTTTAGAAACCCAAAATTTAACCCATATCTTTCCAGACGGTACTGTGGCCATCGAAAATATCAATTTGCAAATCAGAGCCGGAGAATTCGTGATAATCGCCGGAGCCAACGGTTCGGGTAAAACCGTTCTGTTGCGTCATTTAAACGGTTTAATTCGTCCTACCAAAGGGAAGGTGCTGCTGGAAGGGGAACCGATTAGCAAGAACCTTACTTCCGCTCGGAGGCAAATTGGCTTAATCTTCCAGGATTCTGACAGCCAGATAGTGGGCCAAACTGTGGCGGAGGATGTGGCTTTCGGTCCGGAAAATCTTAGACTTCCCCTTGAGGAAGTGGACAGGAGGGTTAAAACCTACTTGGAAGTTGTAGGCTTAAGCGAAAAGGCTCAACAAAGTCCTCATGTGCTGTCCGGCGGGGAAAAGCGAAAGCTTGCGATTGCAGGGGTACTGGCCATGCAGCCGAAGGTTATTATGTTTGACGAACCTTTTACCGGTCTGGATTACCCTGGGGTTGTTCAGGTATTGAGGCAATTGGTTTCCCTGCATCAAAACGGCCACACTATTATCTTGGTGACCCATGAGCTGGAAAAGGTTCTGGCCCATGCCGACAGGCTCATCATTATTTACCGGGGAAAAATCGTGGAGGACGGTAATCCAGAGGAAGTTATCGGCCGTTCTGAACAATACGGGGTCAGGATGCCTTTGGGCAAAAATGAGGGAGTAGATGCATTGACATGGCTCAAATAGTTTTATTCCATTATTTCCCTGGAAAATCCATATTGCACGGCATGGACGGCCGCTTGAAGCTGATCTGCATGATATTGTTCAGTGTGGCTATTTCCTTGGCTAAAAGCGTTCCCACCTTTATTATTCTAACGGCGGGATTGCTGTTGATAACCCTATTTGCAGCCAGGTTGCCACTTCTTACTTTGCTTAAAGACATGAAATATTTCTTGTTCCTGATCTTGATTATTTTACTGGTCAATTCCTTTGCCATTCCGGGCAGGCCGATTCCCGGTTTCCCGCTGCCCGGGGTTACAATCGAAGGGGTCAGGACAGGGCTTATCGCTTCCTGGCGGCTGGTATTGATTATTATGGTTTGTGCCGTTATGACCGGAACTACTTCTTTGATCACCCTAAAAAATGTTGTTGAATGGTTTTTGCGTCCCATACCCTTTGTTCCCGAAACCCGGATTGCGACCATGATTAATCTGACTTTTGTTTTTATCCCCATTATTTTCGATACAGTTTCCGAAATGCTTAGCGCGCAAAGGGCCCGTTGCATAGAAGGAAGGAGAAACCCTTTCAAACGGATAATGTTTATCGCTTTTCCGCTTTTGGTTCAAACCTTTCGCAGGACGGACGAGTTGATTTTGGCCATGGAAGCCAGGTGCTATTCGGATGACCGTACCCGGGCGGTTTTTGCCGCCACGGCCAGAGACTGGATGATACTGGCCTGTTCCATCTTGTTCTTAGCAGTTATTTTGTTTTGTTCTTATTTAAATATCTTAAATATTTGATAGGTAAAAAGTTTATCAGGAGGTCTGAGGATGGATTTCGTCAAAATACGAGGCCATCATTTACTATGCATGCGAGGTTTTCGGGGTTATGGCTACAGCCCGGATTTTACAATCGCGCCGTCAATTGGAGGCCATCTGCGGTGATTGCCAGTGGAAGAGAATATGTCTTTCCTATTTTGATTAATTAAAGCCGGTGGGGGGAGCCTATTATGTCCTTAAAAGAAAGTATTCTTAAGGTATTGGAAGAAAACAGGGACCAATTTGTATCTGGCCAGGAATTGGCGGAAAGGCTCAATGTATCGCGAGCGGCCGTCTGGAAGGCGGTAAAGAAACTGAGGCAGGAAGGACATGAAATTATCGCCTCTCCCAACAATGGTTATCGTCTGGAATATTTAAGCGATATTCTCTCCGAACCGGGCATCAGGCTTTATCTCTCTCCTGAAAATAAGGATCTACCAATCTTTATTTTTGATGAGGTGGAGTCTACAAACTCCCTGGCGAAAAAATTGGCAGCAGAAGGAGCTCAAAATGGCAGTATTATTGTGGCTGAGGGGCAAAGCAAAGGCAGGGGCAGAATGGGCCGAAGTTTTTATTCTCCTTCCGGCACTGGCCTTTATATGAGCATGATTTTGAGCGTTCATGAGGATATGAACAGCGCCTTGTTTACTACTATATATGCTGGCGTCGCTGTTTGCCGGGTCATCAATCGCTTTGTGGATAAAGAAGCAAAAATCAAGTGGGTCAACGATATCCTCATAGACGGTAAAAAAGTGTGCGGGATACTCACGGAATCCATCAGCGATTTTGAAAGCGGTATGGTGGAAACCGTTATCCTGGGGATCGGTCTGAACATTAAAACAGAAAATTTCCCGGATGAAATCCGGGAAATTGCTGATTCCATATCTGTTTATCATATACCCAGGAACCGTTTTGTGGCGGAAATTGCCAATGAAGTCCTGTGCTTGAAACACCAGTCAAGAAAAACTGTGATAGAAGAATACAAGCGTCGTTCCATAATGCTGGGCAAAGAAATCGAGTACTCGGACAAAGGGCGCCGGCGCTCCGGGAAAGTGTTGGATATTAACGACAACGGCCACTTAATTGTTAAGGAGGAGAGCGGCCGGGTAACTGCCCTGATGTATGGAGAAGTTGTTGTAAAAAAGGCCGGGCTTTATAAGTCGTAAATAGTCGAGAAGCAGCCTCCATACCTGATTGGCGTTTTTTGATCCTTATACTTTTATCCCGTATTCTTTCATTTTTTTGTACATAGTGGCCTTGCTTATTTTCAGAAGTTTGCAGGCTGAGGTAATATTGCCGGAAGTCCTGGCCAGGGCATTGCGGATAACGATGGCTTCCGATTCTTGAAAGGAAAGGAGGTCGGAAATCCGGAGTGTGGCTTGGTTTGAAGTAGCCTGCTGCGTATGGCTTGATTTTTTGTTTGTTGCTCTAAATATTTCATTGGGCAGGCATTCGGGCTGGATAATACCGCCCTGGGCCATATTAACGGCATAAATCATGGCATTTTCCAACTGGCGGACATTACCGGGCCAATGGAATTCTTGGATTATTTGCCGCACGGCATCGCTTATTTCCGGAGTGGGAAGATTCATTTTTTGGGAATAGCTTTGCACAAAATGCTCCGCTAAAAGCAAAATATCTTCCGGTCGCTGCCTTAAAGGAGGAATTTCAATTCTAATAACAGATAAGCGGAAATAGAGGTCCTCCCGGAAACTTTTTTGCTCCACCAATTCCAGCAAGTTTTTGTTGGTGGCGGCTACCAGTCTGAAATCGACAGCCCGGGAATATTTCCCGCCAATTCTGGTTACTTGCTTGTCCTCTAAAACCCTTAATAATACGGCCTGTAGTTCAATAGGCATATCACCGATTTCATCTAAAAAGAGGGTTCCACCGTTAGCCAGTTCTATTTTGCCGGGGCTGCCATTTTTATTGGCTCCGGTAAATGCGCCCGGCTCATATCCGAATAATTCGCTTTCTATTAGATTTCTAGGCATGGCCGCACAATTGATGGCGATGAAAGGTCCGTTCGGGCGGCTTTTATTATGAATTGCCTGGACAAATAGTTCTTTGCCCGTACCGCTTTCCCCTATAAGCAGGATATTTTCCGGAGAATCGGCGAACCGTTCGGCCAAATATTTGGCCTTTTTAATTCCTTCACTTTCACCGACTATGTCTTGAAAAGTAAATTTTGCCCTGGCTCCAACCACCGAATTGACCAAGGCGTTAACCTTACTGGTGTGGTAAAGCCGGATTATTGCCACATCCATTGTTTTGCTGGTTGGATTAATAATGGGATGAATATTAAACATATAAGGTTCTTTCTTCCCTTTAACCTTTAATTCCATTTCCCGGTATTCAATTTTTTTACCGCTGTTTAAAACATTTGCCAGGTTGGAAGGGTCACTTAAAAAGTTAAATATATTGTGTTTTGATAAATTCTTGGGATCCAGCTGAAAGATGCGGGCAGCTTCCTGGTTGCCGTTAATTATTCTGCCGCTTTGGTCAATGGTGATTATGCCTTCGTCAATGTAGGATAGAGTGGCTTGGAGAGTACGATTGGCGGTAAGCAGGGTATCGTTCATTGTTTTTACCTGGTTGGTGATGGTTTGCAGATATTCATAACTCTGAGATAATTTGAGTTGGTTTTCAATAGCCATAGCTAAAGAACTAATCCAGCCCAGGGTATGAATATGCAAATTGAATTGATATTTTTCCCAGGGCTTATTTCCCATCCAGTGGGCCAGAGATAAGATCCCCAATAAGGATCCTTTTTCGTCCAAGATTGGTGCGGAAGAACTGATATATTCGTGCAAATTTACACAATACTGTTCAGGGCCGATCATATGAATAGGCTGTTTACTCAACATAGCCAGGGCATGACAGGAGGTACCAATGGATTGTTCGTTGCTTACATAACCCGTTTCCAGTTGACCGGAGTAAGGAGAGTTATTTTTACCTACACAATAAAGTGAGATACAATTACGGTCAAATAACCATAAAATATAATTGGAACCTAGCACAAATTCCCTAAAGGCGTCCATTAAGGGGCGAGCAATATTTAGTAGTTGCTTGTTTTCCTTTAGAACAGCCTTGAATTGTGAAGGTTCCAATTTTTTTGATGTCTTGCCTGGGTTATAAGGATCTATGCCATACTCTTTGGAACGAATCCAGGATTCAGCAATTTCAGGTCTTAAATGAGCATATTGCCTGGGGTCGGTATTGTTTTTAATAAAGTCGCGGTGGTATTCCAGTATATCTTTCCAGATGTCCGGGGAAGCCTTTGGGAAAAGAAATTGTTTGGGGCAGTTATTTTGAAATTTATTATTTTGGTGCGAAAGAGAACTTTTTGGTTGCGGCATACTGTTTGCCTCCATTTTTTAGACTGAATTATGTACCAATATCCCGGGGCTTGAAACAAATATCCGAAATATTTTTTTATTTCCTATATTAATAATATTATCTTTATCCCTGTTAAATGTAAAGGATTTACATCTGGTTAAGGGTTTAATTAATAAACTACGTTTACAATTTTATTGTAATTCGTTTAATAATTGATCTTCGATTACTTGATAACAGGTAAGATAAATTTGGAAAAAATTCTTAAACAACCAGTATAAGCCAGAAATTAAAAAATGTGGTGGGTAAGGCTTTTGGTGGAATGAGTCTTGCATAATAAATAATATACATGGTGCGCTCAAGAGATTGGCAAGATAAAAAAATACGGAGGTGGTGTAAAAGTTTCGGGCACAAATTTTCAAAAGAGTGGAGGTGGATGAGTAAACAAAATACATAGCCCTATTGTATGTTGTCTCTCAATGAGGTGATCTATATCTATGAGGAGGAAACTTTGAGATGTATAGCAGTAAATACCAAAAAACATTAGTAATTCTGTTGAGTCTTTCCTGGGGATTCGTATTTTTGGACCGGCAGGCTATTACTTATATCATGCCTATGTTGGTTGAAGAATTCGGTATGAACATGGCGGAAGTCGGCTCTATCACTATGTGGTGTTCGCTGGCTTTTGCTTTTTCAGGCATAATATTTGGTGTAATTGCTGACAGAACGGGGTACCG